>Ga0081535_100030_pt1 | contig 130129 bp, 112 predicted proteins | sample HotLakmasection3_FD_71020 | JGI IMG/M metagenome (GOLD analysis project Ga0081535, IMG submission 71020) | Hypersaline microbial mat communities from Hot Lake, Washington, USA - Section #3 (SPADES assembly) (version 2) | ecosystem: Environmental > Aquatic > Non-marine Saline and Alkaline >... | reverse complement strand
CTTGGTGCCATTCGACAAAATCTGGCCCTGGGACAACACGAGTAAGTTGGGACAGAGACGATAGGCTTCTTCAAGTTTGTGGGTAATGAAGAGGGTCACGCCTTGATAACTCCCCAGGACTTCGACCAGCAGCTTTTCGATGTGGCTGCGGAGGTAGGTGTCGAGGGCGGAGAGGGGCTCATCCATCAGTAAAATATCAGGGCGAATGGCGAGGGCGCGGGCGAGGGCGACGCGCTGTTGCTGACCGCCGGAAAGTTGGTGGGGATAGCGATCGCCTAACCCCGACAAGCCCATCCGATCGAGATATTGCACTACTTCTGCGGCTCGCTGTGACTGGGGGACCTCGCGCATGCCAAAGGCGATATTTTGCGCCGTGGTGAGATGGGGAAACAGGGCGTAATTTTGAAATACCAGGCCGATTTTGCGATCGCGGCACGGCACGTTAATGCGCTTCTGGTCGTCGAATAGAACCCGGCCATTCAGCACAATGCGCCCGTGGGAGGGGGTTTCTAACCCGGCGATGCAGCGCAGGGTCATACTCTTGCCGGAACCGGAAGCGCCCAGTAACCCCAAGGGTTCATTCGTGGCTCGAAAGCGCACCTTGAGGTGAAACCCTGACACCGGTTTTTCGAGTTTGACCACCAGCTCTGCCGGGGGCGAATCGGTGGCTGGGGCTAAATCGGGTAGTGGTTGGGGCTGTGTCTGGGTCGCCTCCAGCGGCGAGGGGGCAAGTTCTGGCGAGTAGACGGAGGGGTGGCCCATTTCAGGTGATGACAGGGGGGCAGGGCTGCCAGGGGGAGGGGCGGCGACGGGGGGAGGAGCAATGGCCAGGGGGGAACGAGAACGTCTGGTGAAGGACGTGAGGGGCGATCGCTCCTCACCCCGCAAAGCAGCAGGGATGAGGCCAAACTGCTGACTGCGAAAGGTGCCGAAATAGAGCCAGTTAAAGGCGCGCTGCACGAGGTCATGGGCGAGGGTTGGTTGGGGCGATCGAGGGCTGCTGCCGTAGTTGATGCCCGCGATGACCAACAGGGAGACGGCGACCATCAGCAACACCCAGGCCAAGGCGACCCCCATGCGCCCCGCTTCGGCGGCAAAAAAGATCGCGATGGGAATGGTCTGGGTGACCCCAGGAATGCTGCCGCCAACCATCAGCGTCGCTCCAAATTCTCCCAGGGCACGGGCAAAGGCTAACACCGTGCCGGCCAGCACTCCCGGCCCGGCTAGCGGCAACAAAATTTGCCAAAAAATGCGCCATTCAGACGCTCCCAGGGTGCGAGCTGAACTGAGCAAGGTCAGGTCTACCTGTTCAAAGGCGCTGAGCACAGTTTTGTACATCAGCGGAAAGGCGACGATCGTGGCGGCGATCGCCGCTGCCGACCAAGTAAAGATAATCGTGATGCCCAACTGGTCGAGGAGCCGCCCCAGTGGACTATTTTTGCCCAGCAGCAACAGCAACAAAAAGCCGACCACCGTCGGCGGCAACACCAACGGCAGGGTCAGGATGCCGTCAATTACCCCTCGGGCGCGACCGCGATAGCTCATCATCCACCGGGCGATGACAATGCCCAAGCAGGCCGCCAGCAGGGTGGCGACTAAGGCAGTCTTGAGGGAAATCCAGAGCGGCGTTAAGTCAGCGGGCATAGCAGCAGAGAGCGACGGCAGCGTATCCGCAAGATCGGGCAAGGGGCATGATCCTGTTGGGGCAAAAACTATTCCGCCATGCCGAAGCCATAACCCTGGAAGATGGAAACCGCTGTTTCGCTGGTCAAGAAATCCACAAAATCTTGTGCCGCCTCAGCCTGTTCGCTGTCTTGCACGACTGCGATCGGATAAATGATGGGGGCATGGGTCTCCGCTGGGGCCGTCGCGATGACCTGCACCTGGTCAGAACCTTGAGCATCGGTGGCGTATACCAGTCCCGCATCCACGTTGCCCGTTTCGACATAAGACAACACTTGGCGGACATCCTTGCTATACACCAGCTTGGGTTGAATGCTCTCAAACAAATTGAGCGACGTCAGTACTTCTTTGGCATAGCCACCAGCTGGTACGCTCTCCGGTTCGCCGATCGCCACCTTACTGACGGTGTCGGTCGCAAAATCCTTAAAATCAGCGATGTCAGCTTTATCAGTCGGCACGATCAACACCATCGTGTTTTGCAGCAGGTCGAGGCGGGAGTCGGGCAAAATCTCGCCTTTGGTTTCCAAGTCATCCATATGGTTTTTGGACGCTGAGAGAAAGACATCGGCAGGAGCCCCCTGGGCGATTTGCTGGGCCAGCGAGCCAGACGGGCCAAAGTTGTAGGTCAGTGTGACGTTGGGGGCGACTTCTTCATAGGCGGCCTGGACGTCTTTCATCGCGTCTTGCACACTTGCCGCCACAGAGATCGTGAGTTCGACGGGCTCCTCAGTGGCTACCGTTTCGGCTTCGGGGGTGGAGACGGACGGGGGGGTGGTTTGCCCACAGGCGATCGCGCCGAGACAGGCCGTTAAGGCGAAGAGCGAGGAAAAGTGTCGTCTATTCATAAAGGGGGCATCCTTGTTGAGAAAACCTTAGAACCTTGGGAGGTTTTGAGACGTAAGGAAAAGGCGGTTGGTAGAATCGAACCGAATACCTGAGCTATACCAACTTAGTTGGTAGTTTATGTCGATGCCTAGAAAAGATCAAGGTTGGATTACTTTTCAAGCTTCTCCAGAGGAACGCGAAATCCTGGAAACCTACTGCCAGCAAACCCAACGGTCCAAAACTGAAGTGTTGCGAGCACTGGTGCGGCAGTTGGCGGCTCAGGAAGGCTTGAATGCGGCTCCTGTGGCTCCGTCCATCGCTCCGGCTAGGACCCCGGAACTGCCCTCAAGTAGGCCACTGCCGTTTCAAGTGAGTGCTCGCAACCTGTTGCCCGGTCGCATTACCAACCTGCAGCACGATGGCATCAATACCGAAGTCACCCTCGAAGTGGCTCCGCAAGCGGAAATCACCTCCGTGATCACCTCCACCTCTGCCCAGCGGTTGGGGCTGATGGTTGGTAAATGGGTATTTGCGATGGTGAAGTCGAGCAATGTCATGATTGCCACGGGCACGGAGTTGCAGTCGGTTGCTGATATCGCCCCTAACTGATTTTTAAAACAGCCTAGTCTCCCGTGACGTTTAGGGTGTGGCGCTCAGTCTGCAACATCGTGGCGATCGCCGGGGGGTATAACTCCGCCTCGGATGAATCGAGACTGGCGATCGGCGACATAAATGTGTAGTCAGGATCGCATTCTCCTGTGTCATAGACCTGCACCACCCATTTGTCGGGTAACCCTTCGACCCCAATCTCGACGACGTACCAACTTTCGCCGATTGAGCGATTATTGATGACCGTTAGCCACTCCTGGTCGCTGAGGGTAAGTTTCCATTCATCCATGACAAACTTGAGGGCTCTTGATTGAGCATCGTCGGGGGAAATTTCGAGGTGAGAGAGCATGACATTCTTCCAGGTGTGAGAGAACAACTACCCATCGCCAAAATGCTTAGAAGGGCGACTTTCAGGAATTTATAAGGGTAGGATTGAGCGATTTGGTATGAAGTGTATTCATTAAAGTTCTGCCAAAACTGTATAAACCAATTCCGTTGCTGGCTGTGTTGCTGCTTCTTCTAAAAACGCAACAAAATCATAAAAATATCGGCCTTGATTCTTTTTGAGGTGGCTAACAGATATTTATTTCTCCTAGTTTCTCAATATAAAATATTGCCTTTTTTTATAAGGGAATCGATCTTTGGTGTTCGCTGATACTAAGTGGATGATTTTTCGTTTGTATCTTGCTTCAAAGGTTAACCCTTCTGCAGTGGCATAGTTTGGTAGCTGGGCGTAATTAAACTAAGGAATCAGGATTTTATGAAATCCAAGTTTTGTCGGGCAGGCATCTTGCCTGCTCTTGGACAGCCGAGACGGCTGTCCACACTTAATTAAATTCCCATTCCTAACGGTGATTTTGGGGGTTTGGGGACTTTGCCCCCCCCTTCGACAAATAATTTGGCCTGTCTACTTTGATGAGATCCTCCTGTAGGGGGGCATGGCTGGAAATTGATGGTTTTGAAATCTTTTTTGTGTTCCGAGAGGGCCATCGATGAGCATCGTCGTCGAAGTATTTCAATTTTGGAGAATGTTATGAAAGTTAGTGCCAGAAATGCCTTGAAGGGGACTGTTAAATCCCTGCTTCCAGGAATGGTTAACACTGAAGTTCTCATTGAAATTGCTCCTGGTTTTGAAGTCATTGCGGCGATTACAAAGGCCTCTGCAGAGCGATTGGGATTGGCGGTTGGAAGTTCGGCTTATGCTGTTGTCAAGGCCTCTGATGTGATGGTGGCGGTGGATTAACGCATCAGATTGGTGAGTAAGTTGAGGGGCGATCGCTCGTGGTTTCGCGATAGTGGCTTCAATCTTGTGACCGCCGTGATAAAGCCTCTATCTACTTTTGATCGGCTCCAGGCCACTGGTCTGGGGCCTTTTTGGTGGCGACTTTGGTGGAAATAATCGCTTGATTTATGCCTCTTTGTTACAGTGATCCCCGATCGCCTGAGGGGTTTAGCTATGATCTGAGACGGAACAGAGTGCTGTGATCGCTGCAAACGATACGTTGAATTCGGATGGCTCTGTCTGTGTCTTGAGTAAATCCATGAAAGCTCTTGTCAACAAAACTGATCAGCTTGATACCCGGATCTCGCTGCAACGGGAAAATCAAGCTTTGAAAGCGGAAAATTTGCGCTTAAAAGCAGAAGTTGAGCGGCTAAAACACATCATCCATCAGTTGGAATTGCTCTTGAGACGCCACTGGTAACGATGCTCTGAGACTGGGTAGGGCTTGACTGAGTAAGTAGATAGGCTTAATTATTTGTAGATGTGTTAGCGCCAGCGTAACGCATCAAATCCCTGTGGAATGGTGCGTTACGGCTTCGCCTAACAGCACCCTACAACATTGTTTGTTGATGTCCACCTGCTTAGTTGGTGCTGCGGACGCTGTGCGTGTCATCGTCGTAGGGGATGTGGGAGTTGATGGCAAAGCGATCGCCATTTGGCTACAGGTTTAATCCCTGAGTCGGATTTGTAGACGCCGCTGGCCGGTCAGACGGGGCGGTTATCTGTGGAAGAGGGAGATTGGGGACTGCTGTGATTTTTATGGTAAATAGATTTTTATCTCAGCAAGCGGCAGAGCGATCGCGCCCATTGTGGCCTCTATACAGCCACCGCTTACGAACTGACGAAAGCCGTCAGAGACCCCCGACCTGCCAAGACTCAGGACATATGATGAGTTGGAACGGTCTCAGACGAAAAGCGGACAAAGCTTTTAGGGGGTTGCGCAAAAATAGTGTCCCCAATCGTCGAGGATAGGCAATGCCAAACCCTTACAGAAAGCGTTTTTGTTTTGAGGATGTGGTTTAAGCGCAGGCTTCTCACTCCGGCAGTTTGTACTGGCTGACGATGCGCTTGGCGAACTCGGGGACGTGGGCGGCGAGCTTTTCGGGATAATGGCGCTTCACATACAAATAATTGCGGGTGAAGTGGGAGTCGATGGAAAAGCGGGCATATTCCAACCCTTTGGGGCCAATGCGCTCGATGACGACGCCCATCAGCTGAGCGGCCCACATCGGCAGGGTCACACCTTTGTCATAGGCGGGAATGCTCTGCTGTACGGCGGCATGGCGATCGCCCTGGGAATCCACCGGCTGGGTGTCGAGTTGATCCATCACGGTTTCCAGCATTTCTTGACCGCGATCGTTGCGCACAGTGATCCACTGCCAGCCAAAGGGCGCGCCCATGTAGCCCACCACAATGTCCGCTAGGCCATTCACATAGTCAAAGCAGCTCATGCAGGACGGCGCGAACACGTCCTTGAGTTGATTGGTTTTGAGGCCAAAAAAGGGGACTTTTTCGATGGAGCCGTCTTCGTGTTTGAAATGCACCCGGAAGTCCTGCATGAACTCGTAGTGCACCACGGTTTCGGGTGAGCGGCTGGTGGTTTCGAGGAATTTTTGCAGACCGGCGCGGGTGACGTTATCGACGCAGGGAGTGCCGAGGACGTAGAGCTTTTCTAGCCCCAGTTCTTTTTCCACCGCCCGCAGGGCTTGAATCTGGCAACCGACGCCAATCACCAGCAGCCGCTTCATGCCGGACTGCTCGACTTGCTCCAGCACAGAAAGGTTCGGCGACAAGGTGGGCTTGTTGACCCGAGCCGCCAAAATTTCTTCCGGGGTAGTGGCGATGACGGGTTGCGGCTGAAAGCGATCGGCTTCCGTATTTTGGACGCAGACGACGCCTTCGACCTGGCCCTGGGTCAGCATGGCGATCGCGATGGAACTGACGATCCCGGTCCACTGGGCACCCTCAATGGGTTCCTTTTTGCGCGCCGCCATCATGTCCTGGTGCACGCCAAAATATTGCTCGGTCTCATCCTCTAAATGGCGATCGCGTCCGTGGGTCTGGGTTTCGAGTTCTGGAAACTGCTGATTGAGAAACGCGCAGGCTTCTTTCACATAGTGAATGTAATAGGTGTCGCAGAGGCCACATTCGCTACAGAGTTCTTTGGCCGGACGCCGAGCACCAGGGCGGAGGGCTTTGGCTTTTTTATGGGCAGACTGAGCCAACGTCATGAGGTTTAAAAAAGATTCAAAAAGCGTCTGACAACCACCATACCGCAGGGGTTTGACCGTTTCTCTTTTGGAGTAGAAATGTAAAGAAATGCTGCGATCGCTGCTGGTGAATGAAGGATGAGGACTTGATCCGTACTGAGTCAGGGGGGATTGGAGCGATCGTGGCGGCGCGGTGGAGCACTTTCTTGAGAAATTTTCTGCTGGTACTTAAGCACCAAAAATCTAGACTATGCTTAGTTTTGAGTTCCCGTGATTTGAGAGCCTGTTTTAACAGAACCCTGGGAAATCTAGAAGAAGAAGAGGAGTGTGGAACTACAGGGCAGTTGCCTCAACTGACTGAAACTGTCGTTATTCTGTTAGTGGTGTCACCCCTCTTGACTGTGACCATGCCTGCTGGTGTGCGTGTCACTCTCTGGCACGAGATCAGCGGCCTCTGCGTTTGTCGGCAGCTTTACCGGACAGGGCTACTGAATGATTTGCTGTTTGAACCCCCATTGTCCTCATCCTTTGAACCGTGACACGGTCCAAACGTGTCGGAGTTGTGGCAAGCCGTTGGTCAAAATGCTGCGGGGTCGCTATCAACCGCAAAAAATGATTGGTCGGGGGGGCTTTGGCCGGACTTATCTAGCCCTGGACAGCGATCGCCTCAACGCGCCCTGTGTGATCAAACAATTTGCCCCCCAAACCAAAGGCACCAAAGCCTTTAATAAAGCGGTCGAACTGTTTAACCAGGAGGCGGTGCGGCTACACGATTTGGGCGAGCATGTCCAAATTCCGGCATTGCTGGCTTATTTTGAGCAAGACCACTTTCTGTACCTGGTGCAGCAATTTATCGACGGCAAGACCCTCATTCAGGAAGTGCTCGAAGAAGGGCCAATGGATGAGAATAGCGTTCGCCACTTACTGCTCGACATCTTGCCCGTGCTGGATTTTATCCATCGGCACAACGTCATTCACCGAGACATTACCCCCACTAACCTGATTCGTCGGGATACCGATCGCCGCCTGTTTTTGATTGATTTTGGGGTGGCCAAGCATTTTGGCGAAGCGCTGTCCGAATCGCCAGGCACACGGATTGGCACGGAAGGGTACGCCCCCATTGAGCAATTGCGGGGGGGACAGGCATATCCCTGTAGTGATCTCTACAGTTTGGGAGCGACCTGTTTGCATCTGTTGACTGGGCGTAAACCTGAAAATCTGTACGACCACATGGCAGGCAAGTGGCGCTGGCAAGAAACCCTGGCCCAACAAAGTCGCTCCATCAGTCCGGAGTTGGCGGCAGTGTTAGATCGCCTGGTGTTGGATGCGGTGGGCGATCGCTTTCCGACGGCTCAGGCGGTTTTGCAGACACTGGATTCGCTACCCACCTTTCGCGGTAATGTGCCCGGTTGGGTGCGACAACATCCCCAGGGGAGCTTGATTACCACGGCGAGCGAGGCAGTCGCTACGCAGGTAAACACTCAAGTGGAGACCGAAGTGCCCCGGACGACGCCCCCCCCCGAACCTCCGGTGCCCGTGTCGGTGGCCGTGCAACCGCCGCCGCCGCCGCTCCCCATGCCAGAACCGTCGCCTGCCATCGTGGCGATGTCGTCTGCGGCGACCGTCTCGAATGGACAACTGGCAGAACCGGCAGATTGGCAATGTGTGCGGGTGCTAACGGGGCATCAGTCGTGGGTGACGGCAGTGGCCTTTAATCCGCGATCGGCCACGTTGGTCAGTGGCAGTTTGGATGACACGATCAAAGTGTGGGATTTGCAAACCGGAGCTGAAATCAACACTCTGCAAGGCCATCCGCGCGGGGTAAACGACTTGCGAATCAGCACCAAAGGGCAAGTCTTAGTGAGTTGTGGGGATGATGGCACGGTCAAAGTGTGGAACCTCACTGCGGGGCGCTTAATTCACACCTTAGAAGGCCATGCGCGGGACGTGACGAGCGTCACCATTGGTCACCAGGGCTGGATTCTCGCTAGCGGCAGTAAGGACAAAACCATCAAGCTCTGGAAATTGGATAAGGGCACGGCGATTCGGACGCTGCTGGGGTCGCCAGCGGCGGTGCGGGCGGTGGCGATGATGCCCGACGAATCGACTTTGTTTAGCGGTGGGTTAGACAACAAAATTCGGCTCTGGGACCTCAAAACGGGGGAGATGGTGCGCTTCTTTTCGGGGCATGTGAGTCCCATTAACGATGTCGCCGTTAGCGGCGATGGCCTGTTTGTGGTCAGCGCCAGTAAAGATAAAACTTTGGTGGTGTGGAGTGTGGGTACCGGCTCGATCATTCATGTATTGAAGGGCCACAACAAAGAGGTGAATTCGGTGGAGATCGCTCCGGATAATCGCACCATCGTTAGCGGCAGCAGCGATCGCACCATCAAAGTCTGGGATGCCCGCACCGGGGAGTTGCTGCACACGCTGCTGGGGCATGGCCATATCGTGAATGCGATCGCCATTCACCGGACTGGTCGCTTGATTGCTAGTGCCAGCGCTGATAAGACCTTGCGGGTGTGGCGATTGGGGTAGCGTCGACGGCTGGCATGGGGTTCTGGCGGTGAGGGTGTAAGGGTGTGAGGGTGGGTGGAGTTGGTGAGGGGGCTAGGGATTGGGGTCATCATGCTAGTGCGGGCAGATTAATCTCGTCGGGTAGAAAAGAAACCCCTTACAATCACCCTATAGAGAATGCAGTGACTGGGCGGACGGGATGGATCGCGTTGCCAGAACCTCGCATCGGGATTTGAAGCATTGCCGCATTCTGCATTCTCCCGCCAACGTTGTTTCTCTGAAATTTCATGGATTTTGCTCCTGCTCTTCCCACTTTTCTGGTCACTCTGCGCGAAGGTGTCGAGGCGGCGCTGGTGGTCGGCATTGTGCTGGCCTGCCTGAGCAAAGCCCAACAAAGTCAGCTCAACCGCTGGGTATACCTGGGCATTTTGGCGGGGCTACTGGGTAGCTTGCTCACGGGCATTCTCATTTTTAACAGTGTGGCCCAGGTCGAATACGCGCTGCCCAACCTGGAGCCCATTATCGAGCCGCTGTTTGACAGTTTGTTTTGCGCGGTTGCCATCATCATGCTGAGTTGGATGCTGCTGTGGATGACCCGGCAGGCGCGATCGCTCAAGGGGGAGATTGAGGGGGAGGTGATTGCGGCGATTCAAGAAAACGACGCAGCGGGCATCACCATCTTTAGTCTGGTGTGCATTGCGGTGCTGCGGGAGGGCATCGAGACGGTACTGTTTATCTTCACCAGCGTGCAGCAAAGTGGCATGGCTGCGATCGGGGCAGCGGGCGGCCTGATCGGCGCGACCCTGATTGGCTTGGCGCTCTTTAAGTGGGGAGCCCGGATCAACTTGAAGGTGTTCTTTCAAGTGATGGGGGTCTTGCTGTTGATGATTATTGGCGGTTTAGTGATTTCGTTCTTCCGCAATTTAGACGCGGCTTTCCTCGCCATCAGCAGTTTTGACCCGGTGAATGCGGACCTCTGCATTTCGCACGATTCTTGCATTCTGGGTCCCCAACTTTGGGACGCTCATACCGTTTTGCCAGACAAGCGGTTTCCGGGCATATTGCTCAAAACGCTGTTGGGTTATCGGGAACAGCTGTTTGCCGGACAGGCGTTGGCCTATGTGCTGTTTCTGTTGACGGTGGGGGGCACTTACTTCCGCAGTTTGGGGGGCGGTCCTCAATCGGCTCAAAAGTCTGCCTCTAGTTAATGAGGCGCGGCTAATTCGTGATGTCTGGGTTGTTGCCCGCGATCGCTCCCGTCGCGCTGATTGCCAGTAGTTTGTACGGCATTACCCTCACTGCCCAACGGGCGCTCTTGATTGGGCTGGGCTTCTGGTTGGTGTCGGCGCTGCTGTATGGCTTGGTGTACGGGGGCTGTCGGCTCTTAAAGGTCGGAGCCCTGCGCCAAAAAACGTTGCTAGCGACGACGCTGTTTGCCAACACGGGCAATCTGGGGCTGCCGTTTATCACCTTTGCGCTGGGCGAAACGGGACTGGAACGGGCGATCGTGTACCTCGTCAGTAGCAGCATTTTGCTGACTACCGTGGGGCCAACCTTACTCAGAGGGGAAGGGTTAGCGACGGGGCTACGGACGACGCTGCGGCTGCCGGTATTTTGGGCGCTGCTGGCGAGGCTGACGTTACAAATTTTGTCCCTACAGTTGCCGTTCCGGCTGGATGAGGGCTTGGATTGGTTGGGCAGTGCGGCGATTCCCGTGGCGCTGTTGACGCTAGGGATGCAGCTTGCCAAGACTCACTTTTATCTGGATCTCTCGGTGCTGGCGGCGGCCGGATTGCGGTTGGTGTTAGCGCCCGCGATCGCCCTCTCTGTGGGGAGGACGATCGGGCTACAGGGACAGGATTTGCAAGTGCTGGTTTTGCAGGGCGCGATGCCCACTGCCGTCAATACGTTTATTTGGGTAACGGAGTTTGGTGGCGATGCGGATCTGGTAGCGCGGGCGATCGTTCTCTCGACGCTGCTGAGCTTGGTCACCCTGCCGAGCCTGCTGTGGGCGCTGCTCACTTTTAGTTGAGATTACACCGGCAAATTAAGTGTCTTAAGTTACAGAAAATACCCTGATTTTTTAAAGGATGAAGTTGGCGATCGCGCAAAATTGTACCGACAAAAAATTGAAGCAAATTGCCCAGAATGATATCCGACTTATGAGAGAAAAATAAAAACAAGACTTATCCCAATCCACAGATTGTAAATAAGTTGCCAAACGTTAAGTTATCTATAGAACATTCCGCTTCAGTTGCGGCGGATGTTGATGTCCACAAAGCAATTTGTTTGGTTGATGCCAACACATTGCTGCTGTCAAATGGGAATTAAACATTATGACTAACGATCCGAATCAAACCGTCTACGAAAGCCAATTTGATCGTCAGTATGGCGAATTTGGCACTAAATTCGAATTTGGCTCTAACCCCAGTGCCGAACTTTGGAATGGTCGCTTGGCCATGATTGGTTTTCTGGGTGCCCTAGTGGTTGAATTGGTCACTGGTCAGGGCTTCTTTCACTGGCTAGGCTTGTTCTAAAGTAACGATAAAATTCTCGCTGACTTAACTGTACTCGCTGACTTAACTGTATTAGTTCTGGTCAGGGGTGCATCCCACTTTTGCAAGGTTGTTTCCCTCATCCCCCGACCCCTTCTCCCCTTGGGAGAAGGGGAGCCGATTTCAAAGTCCCTCTCCCTCAGAGAGAGGGATTTAGGGTGAGGGTTACATAACTGGGATGCACCCTCTGGTCAGCGAGTCTATGAGTCAAGTCTATAAACGAATGGGGAAACTCACTGAAGTTTCCCCATTCGTTTCGTTTATGGATGTAACTGGGTGAATATGACTCACCTGACCAGGATTAAATAATGGTGTTGTCAGGGATTTGTGCATCTTTGAGAACCGTCACAATCCCACTGCGAATACAAAATCCGTTATCTTCGCGATCGCTTTCCTCAACTCGATCCTTATTCAAAATTTTGACATTACAGCCAATGCAGGCATTTTTATCCACAATGGCATTTTGAATCTCGGTGTTGGCCCCAACCCCCAGGGGAATTGTTGTGCGATTACACTCCACTCCCCGTTCAAAATCTTCTTGATAGTAATCAGCGCCCATTATTAAGCTGTTACTAATCGTGCAACCCGAATCAATGCGGGTACGAATACCAATGACAGAATTTGAAATGGTACATTCCTTTAAAATGCATCCCTCACTGATCATAGACTGAAAAATCTGACACTGGAGCTGCTTGGTGGGCGGCAAATAACGAGCCCGCGTATAAATTGGAGCTTTTTTGTCATAAAAACTAAAGGCCGGATTAGGTTGTTTTGCCAGGGCTAAATTGGCTTTGAAGAAAGCATCAATGGTCCCAATGTCTTCCCAGTAGTCATTAAAAGGAAATGCCTGAATCTGGAAATCACGGGACGCATTGGGAATGATCTGCTTACCAAAATCATTTTGCGCCGGTTTTTGACTCAGTAAATTTATGAGCACCTCTTTCTTAAACAAGTAGATGCCCATAGAGGCGATGTAAGGCTTCGCCTGAGCCTCACTCTCAGGTAATCCTAAGTTAGAGGTATCTACTCGCATCCGGTGCAGTTCTTCCCCTTCGGGTTTTTCGCTAAAGTCGTAGATGCGACCGTGCTGGTTGATTTTCATCAAGCCAAAACTAGAGGCCCGTTGCTCATCAATGGGCAATACCGACAATGTAATATCGGCATTCGTCTCTCGGTGGCGCTGCACAAAACCGTGATAATCCATACGATAAAGATGATCGCCGGACAAAATCAGAAATTCATCGACATCGATTTCTTTGAGCAACCACAAATACTGCCGAACGGCATCAGCCGTACCTTGAAACCATTCTTTATTTTCCGGCGTTTGTTGCGCCGCTAAGACTTCGACAAAGCCTTGCTGAAATGTTGAAAAACCGTAGGAACGAGAGATGTGTTGATTGAGGGAGGCCGAATTAAACTGAGTCAGAATATAAATTTTGGTGATATCTGAATTAATGCAGTTACTAATCGGGATGTCGATTAGGCGATATTTTCCTGCTAATGGTACAGCGGGTTTGGCCCTAAACTTAGTGAGTGGATATAGGCGAGTTCCGGCTCCTCCTCCCAAAATAATTCCGAGTACTCTCTTCACAGCTTCTCCTTATGCTTGATGCTTGCTTCTGTAGTATAAAGATCGCTTGCCAGCAAGATTTGAAATACTTCTAAAATTTGAAGACAGTTCAACCGATTCTCAACTCTGTTTAGGTCTGCTGATGGCCGATATCTGCTCAATAAATCAGTGGTGATCAGATAGCTAGACATTAACATCGGTTGCTGCCTCAAATCATTAAATCTTGTCTAACGAGTGGCGATCCTCAATTGCGATCTTCTTATGTCGCGACCTTTGTGACATGGATCTAAGGGTATAGTTTTAGGCGGTACAGCGATCGCGGCGGGCATGGCTAGAGGGTGATTAGCTAGCCAACGCTCATTGTCGAGGGAGGGTTTGGGGTGACCGATTGATAGAGCCTGGGAAGAAAAGGCTCACTATTTGCTGATGGAATGCCTATCAAAGGTTTGATGCTGTTCTTAAAAAATGTTTCTAATTTCTAAGTCAGGCCACACTGGCAGCTTAGGCCCACTGTAAGTCGCTGTTGAAGCTGTTGTCTAGTGATTGGAAACCATTTATCCGCGATCGCAGGCTTCGACTCTGCGCACTTTTACGACGAAACATGGAAAGATTTGACGTTATCATCATTGGCGCTGGGCACAACGGTTTAGTCTGTGCCGCTTATCTGCTCAAAGCTGGCTATCGCGTCCTATTGCTAGAAAAACGCTCGGTTCCGGGTGGCGCTGCGACTACAGAAGAGGCTTTGCCGGAAACCGCTCCAGGCTTTAAGTTCAATTTGTGTGCGATCGATCACGAATTTATTCACCTCAGTCCTGTGGTCGAAGAGTTGCAATTGGAAAAATTTGGACTGGAATATCTCTACTGTGATCCCGTGGTTTTTTGCCCCCATCCGGACGGACGATTCTTTTTAGGGCAGCGCTCTGTAGACGAAACCTGTGCGAATATCGCTCGGTTTAATCCCCAAGAAGCGGAACGATATCGTCGTTTTATTGATTACTGGCAGCAAGTTATTAGTGGCTTGGTACCCATTTTTAACGCGCCCCCCAAGTCAATTCTCAACATTTTGCGTAACTACGATCTGGATGCTTTGGAAGATATGTTCAGTGTCGTAGGTTCCCCCAATAAAGCGTTGGATTTTCTCCGTACGATGCTGACCAGTGCCGAAGATCTGCTGGATGAGTGGTTTGAAGAACCGTGGCTCAAGGCTCCGCTGGCTCGGTTGGCCTCAGAGCTGGGGTTGGCCCCTTCTCAAAAGAATCTGGCGATCGGAGCCATGATGATGGCGTTGCGGCATCACCCTGGCATGGCTCGTCCCAAAGGGGGGACTGGGGCGCTCATTGATGCCTTGCTCAAGCGGATTTTTCAGGATGGTGGTCAAGTCTTAACGGACCAAACTGTGGAGCGAGTCCTGGTGGATAAGGGGCGCGCGATCGGGGTGCAAGTCGCGGGGGGACGAGAATATCGGGCTACCCACGGGGTGATCTCCAACCTTGATGCGAAAAGGCTGTTTTTAGACCTGATGGAGCCGGGGGCGGTGGATGCGGCGGATAGTAAGCTGCGCGATCGCCTCGATAAACGCATCATCAACAATAATGAGAGCTTGCTCAAAATTGACTGTGCTCTATCAGAACCCCTACGGTTTGAGCACCACGAGCATCGCGATGAGTACTTGATAGGTTCGGTGTTAATTGCGGACTCGGTCGAGCAGGTAGAAACGGCCCACCACGAAGCCGCTCGGGGTCGCATTCCCGATCAGGACCCGTCGATGTATGTGGTGATGCCGACGCAGCTTGATCCGTCGATGGCCCCGGAGGGCAAGCACACGCTGTGGATTGAATTTTTTGCGCCTTACCAAATTGCCGGGGCGGAGGGCACCGGCTTCAATGGCACTGGCTGGACGGAGGACTTGAAACAACAGGTGGGCGATCGCGTGCTCAATAAACTGGCTGACTATTCCCCTAATCTTAAAGACTCCATTATCGCTCGCCGCATCGAAAGCCCGGCGGAACTGGGTCAGCGCCTCGGAGCCTATCGCGGCAACTACTACCATGTCGATATGTCGCTTGAGCAAATGGTCTTTTTGCGTCCCCTGCCTGAGATCGCTAACTATCAAACGCCGATTAAAGGCCTGTATCTCACCGGGGCCGGCACCCATCCTGGCGGGTCCATTTCAGGTATGCCCGGACGCAACTGCGCCAACGCCTTTTTAGCGTCACAACGGGGGCTAGGTAAAGTTTTGAGCGAGATGCGGCAGTATGTGGGGGGCATTCTCTTTAGCTAATGGCTCCCGCTGGCTCTCGCTCAATTTTTGTAGCGCAAATGGGAGAACACTATGCAACGAGTGCTGATTATTGGTGGTTGTGGACGCATTGGCGGCAACATTGCCAAGGATATTTTGGCTCATACCGATGCCGAGGTCACAATCACCGGACGCAATCCGCAACTGGGCATGCAAGCCCTGGAACAACTGGGGTCAGCCGTACAGTTCCAAGCACTCGATTTGGCGAATCAGCCGCGACTCAATGAGGTCATTGGCAAGGCCGATCTGGTGGTGCATGCCGCTGGACCATTTCATTATCGGGATGCCCAGGTGCTCCGCACCTGTATTCAGCAGGGGGTGAATTATGTGGATGTCAGTGATGAGCGCAGTTTTACGCGCAAGGCGCTGGCGATGAGTGACGAGGCGAAAGCCGCCGGGGTCACCGCCATTATCAATTCGGGAGTCTTTCCGGGCATTTCGAACAGTATGGTGCGCAAAGGCGTGGAATCTTTGGAACAGGCTGAGTCCATTCAACTGAGCTACATTGTTGCGGGGTCTGGCGGGGCGGGCGTGACGGTGATGCGCACCACCTTTCTGGGCCTGCAGCGACCTTTTGAGGCGTGGGTGGGGGGGCGTTGGCAACCCATCAAACCTTATACCGCGCGGGAGCAGCTCACCTTTCCGCAACCCTATGGCAAGGCCAATGTGTATTGGTATGACATGCCTGAGGCCATCACGTTGCAGGAGACGTTTCCGGTGCAAAGTGTGATCACGAAGTTTGGCGTGGTGCCGGATTTTTACAACCATGCGACTTGGACGATGGCCCATTGGCTGCCCCCAGCGGTGTTGCGGAGTCGGCAAACGGTGGAGTTTTTGGCGCGGGTGAGTCACTTGATGACGGATGTGAGCGATCGCTTTAGTGGCACCGGGGTCGCGATACGATGCGATGTGAAAGGGGTTAAGTCGGGAGCGGCGGCTCACTATGTCAGCTCGTTTGTGCATGAGAGTGCCGCGATCGCCACCGGCCTCGGAACGGGTAGCCTTGCCGCACTGCTGCTAGCGGGCCATATTGATCAGCCGGGGGTCTACCCAGTCGAGCAAATTGTGACGACGCCCCAATTTATGGCCACCCTGGAATCCCGCAATCTGCAGATTCAAGAAGATCTGCCCACTGCCTCTGCGGCGGCTCCTGGGTAATCGGGGTGCGGAACCGGCAGGGGGCTTCACAAGAACTCGATGGCTTACGATGAGGGAGACAGTGGTCAGGTAAACAGCGATCGCCATGATTGAGCCAGCTCTGGACTATGCCCTTCGCAATAGCGATAAATTTGTCGATGCGTTCCAGCGGCATTTGCTGTTGGTGGCGCTGCCGCTGCTGATTGGCATTGTGGTGGGATTGCCGCTGGGGCTGTGGAGTGCGCGATCCAAAACGGTGTCGACGGTGGTGATTAATGGGTTTAACGCGCTGCGGGTGATTCCCAGTTTAGCGGTGCTATTTTTGGCGATTCCGGTGCTGGGGCTGAGCTTTGCGTCGGCGGCGATCGCCCTCACCCTGTTGGCCATGCCGCCGATCCTCATCAGTACCGATGTGGCCTTTCGCACCATTGATCCCGCCATTCGCGAGGCGGCGACGGGCATGGGCATGCCGAAGCCGCAAATCTTGAGACAGATTGAAATTCCGCTAGCCCTGCCGGTAATTATTGCCGGGATCAAAACCGCCACCGTCGAAGTGATTGCCAGCGCCACCCTCGCGGCCTTTGTCGGGGCGGGCGGTCTGGGAGATTTTATTGTGTTGGGGTTTGCGGCTTATGATCCGGCGATTTTGCTGGTGGGGGCGGTGCCGGTGGCGCTGCTGGCACTGCTGGCGGAGGTGAGCTTGAGTTGGACGCAGCGATCGCTGCAACCCCCGGCGCTATCTCGCTAGTCCTATAGCTCCAGGGAACTGCGAAGGTTAAACGGTAAGGTGACGGGGGTTCTCGCGTTGTCCTGATCTTCTCGCCAGTCAGGGCAGGTCGCCCCGGCTTGCCAGCCGTAAGGATGCATGGCACAAATCAGGGCGATGCGCTGGTCTTTTTGGGTGCCGTAGGCGTGGCCGTGGTAGTTGGCACAGCCGACACAGGCCGCTGGGCGCGAGGCGGACATTTCCGCAAAGCCGATTTGCGATCGCAAAATCTGGCGCTTCCGTAGTCCCTGATGCCAGCGCTGATAGGCCCGTTGGCGACAGCGATAATTTGCTCGAAAAAAGATGTCTCCCAGCTCAGCCATGTTCGCTTCCCCCATTCGCGGCTTACCTTTAAGCTAGCCTCAGGATGGGCAAATTTGCCGCGAAAACTCTAAGAAAACTCGATTTTATGGTGGGAATAGCAATGATCAGTAACACTTTGCAATACTTGGTCGTTTAGCCCAGCTTTTCGCCCGGATCCAGGCGGTTGCCATTGGCAAAGTCCCAGCCGGACTGAGACTTTTTGCCACTGGGTTTGACCGTGCGCAGCAAGAGCAGACCCTCCCCGGTTTGGACGATGGGGCCAAAGTTTTTGGCGATCGCCACCACCGTTCCTGGCTCCCCGTCGGGGGAGAGGTCAGCAGTGAGCGATCGCAGCGGCTGCAACGTTTCGGGTAACTGCGCCCAGTCGGCATCCCCCAGCGGCACCGTCGCTTCCACCTTCAAATCCTGATCGCGCAAGCGGGTGACGCAGTTGGGATAAAAGCCACGAATCTGGTTGTGGAGGGCGATCGCCGGTTTACGCCAATCCAGTTGATAGTCTGCTTTTTGGATCAGGGGTGCGTAGGTGGCCTCGTCGTCGTTCTGGGGTTGGGGTTGCAGGGTGCCCGCGTCGAGCTGTTGAAGGGTTTTGGGCAGCAGGTCGGCGCTGATGGCGGCGAGGTCTTGGGCAAGATCGAGGGCGTTGTCCAGCAACGCGATCGGGCGCTTGCCTTCTAGCAAAATGGGGCCGGTGTCCATGCCCGCATCCATCAGCATGGTGTCGATGCCGGTTTCCGGTTCCCCGTGATACAGACACCACTGAATCGGCGCGGCTCCGCGATATTTGGGCAACAGCGATCCGTGGGCGTTGACACAGCCCAGGCGCGGCATTCCCAGAATTTGGGGCGACAGAATTTGTCCGTAAGCCACGACCACAAAGGCATCCGCATTCAACGCCGCCAGCGTTTCCAGGGTTGCCGCGTCTTTTTTGATGCGTTTGGGTTGCCAGACGGGTAGGTTGGCCTCGGTGGCGATCGCTTTCACCGGCGACGGCATCACCTGTTTGCCCCGACCCCGGCGCTTGTCCGGTTGGGTCACGACGGCGGCAACCTCAAAGTCGGGATGGGCAATTAGGGTCGAGAGGCTGGGGACGGCGAATTGGGGAGTGCCGAGGAAGACGATGCGCATGGGATGGGGGAGTGTGAGGGTGGTTGGGTGGGGAGGGTATTGGGTTTTAGGGTATTGGTGGGTCGGGTTTGGGGGGCGGGGGCGGGCTTTCCCCACTCCTTATTCCCCTTGACCTAGTACCTAACCCCCAAACCCTCTCCCCTACGGCACGATCGCAATCGTAATCCGCCGGTTGAGCTGCACGCTGCCGGTGCTGCCGAGGTTGCTGTTGCCGTAGCCGACGGGCACCCAGCGCAGGGGAGTCTCGCCGAGGCGTTGGGCCAGGTAGCGTTGGACGGCGATCGCTTGTTGATAGGACAGGTCGGTGGGGGTGGCGCTGTCGGTTTCGAGGTCGGTGTGGCTACCGATGACGATAGTGGCGTCGGGATAGCGGGCCACATCGGGCAAAATGCTGTCGAGCAGGGGTTGGGCATTGGGCCGGATCACCGCTTGGCCGGGGGCAAATAGCACATCGCTGGGCAATGTGACGCGAAAGGCGTTGACCTGAAAGAGGGGATCGGGCGTGGTGCCGAGGGCGGGTTGTAAGGCCGGGGCGGTGGTGTCGGACGATGCGGCTGGGGGCGCTGCCGTCGGTGGATTGAGACGGTTGTTGGCATTCTCGATGCGGTCTTCGAGGGGGGTTTCTACGGTGGGCAAGCCGAGTTGCTGCTCGATGGCGGAGGTGCGATCGCGCAGGCTCTGCAGTTCTCCCGTGAGGTCGTCGAGTTCGACGCTGACCTGCTCGCGTTGGGCGTCGGTCAGGGCGATGGGGCGGGGCGGCGGCGATGCGGCCAGGGGCGCAGAGGGATCGGCAGCGGCGGCGGGTGGGGCAGGAGCTACTGTGTCGCCGGTCCACCACGCTGGCAGGCTGCCCACTTTTTGCAAGAAGCGGGCGGTGCGGCGAGCCACGACTTCTTGCAGGGGCGGTTCGGGATTATTGGCGGGAAAGAACTCGGCCACTAGCACGCCAAACAGCCAGGCTCCGCCGATCCCCACTCCCAACAAGGCCCAGCGCAAAATCCAGGCGGACAGCGATCGCACCCCTTGCCAGCGACTGGCCTCAGGCACCTCTAATTGGGTCGGCGCGGTGGGCGACGACAGGTTGGGCGTGACGGGTTCCACCGGCGGCATCCCTGGTCGGGGCGGCGGATTGTTGAAGGGGGGAAGTTCAGTCATAGCGGCGAGGCGACGGGATTTTGAGGACATCCACTGAACGACAGTTGACGCGGTTGGAGACAGCGGCTCATCGCAGCAACCGGCGCACTCAGTATAGGGTAGCGGCGATCGCTGGGGTTCACGCAGACTCTCGCAGTGTTTTCGGAATTGTTTACGGCGTCGCAGGTACTGGCTCGGCAGGCACCGCGATGTCGTCAGGGTCGCGCCAGAAAACGAGGCGATCGCTGATGGGCTGCAACTCGGTGCCGGGGTAGTAGAACTTGAGGATGCGATCGCTGCTCCAGCCGAGATCCCCCAAATTGTAGGCTCCGGTTTGGCTCATGCCGACGCCATGGCCAAAGCCGCCGCCGATAAAGCGGTAGCCCTGGAGTTGCGGTGCGGCGGCACCAGGCACCTCCTCGTATAGCCCAGCGGCGTAAAAGAGCAGGCTCAGGGGCGCTTCCACGGCGCGAATGACTTCGTCTTTTTGGAGGGTCACGACTCCAGCATCGGTGGCGATTTCCAAGGTCTGCACCCGGCCCGATGGAGCCCGCTCGGTGACGACTAGCCGCTGCACCTCACTAAAGTTGGCGAGGGGATGATTGCGGTTTTGCAGGTAGGTTTTTAGATCTTGAGCAATTTTTTCTAAAGAGGCGTCTTCTGACCAGCGGAAGGTGTCCCAGGTTTCTTCGTTGAAGCCGGAATCCAGGGCCAGAAAGGCTTTCAGGTGGTTTTCGTCAGAGAGGGGCCGCGCGGCCAGATCCCAACGGTTCGCCACGGAATCCACCACCGGCTGCAGATAGGGGCGATCGGGGCCATTCCACACATGGCTAAAGGCGGCGGTGACGCCCCCCGCATTGGAGGAATAGAGGGCATCCACCAATTCGTCTTCGTAGGTGAGCACTAGACCCTGAGTGGCGGTGATCGCGCGATCGGTCACATCCGCCGCGCCGGTAATGCCGCGATAGACCTGGCATTGGGTATCGGCGCAAAGTTCATAGTCGTCGACGGCAAAGCGGCGCAGGTTACGCAGCACATAGGTCCGCGCCAAGATGGCCTGAGCTTCAATGGTAGTGGGCGGCGCGGCTAACCCGATTTCGTAGGGCACGACGCCGCGCAGATAGGTCTCAATGGGGACTTTATTGACCAGGGTGTAGGTGCCGTAGGCGTTGGGCTGCAGGCGCAAGTTGCCGCCATAGACCCGCACCGTTTCTTCTGCATCGCCGATTTTTTCGATCACGCGCACCCGCTGACTGCCCGTAGTGATGCTGAAGATGTCGCGGTTGTAGCGAAAGCCGTTGAAGATGGCCGCCGCTTTGGGCATATCCCGCAGCACTTGGCTATCGACGTAGACATTGTCGTGACCCGCCGCCTGCAAATCTTTCAGCAGGAGCCGCCGGAGCAGGGGCGTACTGTAGACATCGCGTTTGGCCCACACCTGCCAGTCATCGGGCTGGGCGATTTCGGTTTCGATGCCGCGATCGCGCCACTGATTCGCACTGTCTTCGGCGCTCTCAAAGCTGCGGTGGGTGCTCAATACGACTCGCTCGCTCAGGGCCGTGGTTTCCAGCGGGGTTGGCGTCGTGTCCAGCACTAGCTGATTGGTGGTCAGGGTTTCCAACTCCTCCCCGCTTTTGAACTGCACGGTGAGCTGATCCCCCCCCAGCGGTTCAATCACCAGGGTTTTGGCGTCATTGCGGCCAAACCGCTGCACGATCCCAATTTGCAGCAGGGGATTTTGGGGCTCTTGCGCGGCAGCCGGGGCAGGACTCAGTAAGTTGCCCAGCACCGTGATCCCCGCCGTTAGGATGAGGCCGGAGAGATGGTCAGTCGCCGAAAATTGCGATCGCAGTTGGCCCAACATGACTCGACTCATCGAAAAAACACTCCCCGCATTCTAGCGGAGCGATCGCGTAAATTTTTGCCCCCTTGCTGCCCGGCCCAAACTCATGACGACTACCGTAAAGATTAGTGCCAGCTTTTGGTCTATCTGAATTCATGCGTATCGAAGCGGTTCCCCTACAGCAAATTCGCCGCCCCCTGTACTGCCAACACGACCCCACCAAAATTGCGGATTTGATGGACTCCATCAGCGCCATCGGCCTGCAAGAACCTATCGACGTGTTAGAAGTCGAGGGCGAATTTTACGGATTTTCGGGCTGCCATCGGTTTGAAGCCTGTCGGCGGTTAGGGCACGAAACGATTCGCTGTCGAGTCCGTCGTGCCCCCCGCTCTGTGCTGAATTATCACCTCGCTTGATTTTTCGGCAATGACCGGGGTCAATGAAGAAGCGACGACCCGTTGAACGAAGATGCCCATGCCGCGCGATCGCCCTCCCCCAACTGCCGACCCAGCAGCCACCGCTACCGCCACCCTGCGCACCCTGATGGCTACTGCTGCGATCCCCAGCTTTCGCGCCTTGGCCCGACAGGCCCAGGTGTCCGACTGGACCGTGCGGCAACTGCGGAGCGATCGCATCACCGCCATGCGCCTCGACCGGCTGCAAAAAATCGCCAGCGCCTTGGCCCTTTCCCTGCCGGACCTGCTGAGTCATTTTGGCGTAGTGGATGCGGGGCGATCGGCGGTGGAGAGCACTGCTCCTGACGAAACTGTCGCGGCACTACAGGCCGAATATCAGCGCCTGCAAGCCCAACTCCAGCAGCAAGAAGCGACCCTCCACCAACAATTTCAGGCGGAAGCGCTGACGGTGCTGGAATCCTGGCTGCTACAGTGGCCCACCGTGACCCATGCCGTCGAAAAGAATCCGGATTTGCCCGCTAGCCGCCTGGTGCCTCTGGTGCAGCCGGTGCAGAACTTGCTGGCTCAGTGGGGTGTGGAGGCGATCGCCCCGGTGGGCGCAACAGTGCCCTTTGATCCCCATCTCCATCAACTCATGAATGGTGAGGCGGAACCCGGCAGCCCAGTGCGGGTGCGCTATGCGGGCTATCGGCAAGGGGAGCGGTTGCTGCATCGGGCGAAGGTGAGCCCAGCGTGAGGGCCGCTAGGGGCGGGGGATGTTGGCGGAGCCTGCCCGGAGGGCTTGGAGGGGGTGTTTCAAAGGTTATGAATCAACGCCGGAGGGTGCGATCTGCGTAGCGATGCACCACCTTTAGGGGGGTGGAGATTGGATGAGTGTCAAAATTGGGGGGAGTGATTTTGAGAGCTGTTAAACAGTTCAACTGGGGGCGGGAAACACGTCAATGTCAGTAACTAAAACTCCTTTCGTCTCGGTCATCGTTCCGGTGTACAACCAGGGGGCACAGTTGCAGCGGTGTTTGGCGGCGTTAGCTGCGCAGACTTACGAGCGATCGCGCTTTGAAATTATCGTGGTTGACAATGGCTCGGAGGATGCTGACGCGATCGCGGCTGCCGTTGCGCCCTACAGCAACGCCCGTCTGACGCTAGAAGTGACGCCCGGCTCCTATGCCGCCCGCAATCATGGCCTGACGCTGGCGCAGGGCGACATTCTCGCCTTTACCGATGCCGACTGCCTTCCAGCGACGGATTGGCTGGCGGAGGGCGTGCGGCAACTCACCCAACATCCCAATTGTGGGCAAGTAATTGGCGAAATTGAACTGTTTTTTGCCGACTGCACAAATCCGACCCCTGTCGAACTGTACGAGCAGATTACGGCGTTTCCTCAAGAACGCTTGCTTCAAGAACTGCACGGTGGAGCCACGGCCAATCTGTTGACCTGGCGCACAGTGATGGAAGTGGTTGGCCCGTTTGATCCTCAGCTCAAATCCAATGGCGATCTGGAATGGGGGCAGCGGGTACATGCCCACGGCTATCCCCAGATTTACGCGGCCTCGGTACGGGTGCAGCACCCGGCGCGATCGTCCTGGTCCGGGCTGGCTGTGCGAACCAGGCGATTGGTGGGCGGTCAGTATGAGCGCCAACTGAAAGCCGCGATGACGCCCTGGCAACGGCAGCAAGTTTTTTGGCAGAATTTTTTGTTTAATCTCATGCCGCCCGTGTTTTTTACCGTGCAGGTGTTGCGCGATCGCCGCTTGCGGAGCCTGAACCAAAAGCTGCAGGTATCAGGCGTGATGCTGGTCGTCCGAGCCATCAGCGCTTGGGAAATGCTGCGCCTCAAAGCAGGGGCCGTATCCAGCCGTGAGTGAGCGTCCTGAGACTCCTGGTCGAGCGTGGGATAATGAAGTCGAGGGGGTGCGAGCAAAATCTTTCTGGTGCGAGCAGATGCAACCGGCTGAAGGGTCGCCCTTACGTAAGATTATCCATGTCGACATGGATGCATTCTATGCCTCGGTAGAGCAGCGGGACGAGCCGGCCTATCGCGGCAAGCCGATTGTGGTCGGGGGCACCCCAGAACAGCGAGGAGCGGTGGCCGCCGCCAGTTACGAAGCCCGTAAGTTTGGCATTCACTCAGCCCTGCCCGCCCGCGTTGCTCGTCAGCGCTGTCCCCATGTGATTTTTGTCACCCCTCGGTTCGACGTTTATCGAGAGGTCTCGCAGCAGGTCAGGGCCATTTTTGCCCGCTACACTGACCTGATCGAACCCCTCTCGCTAGATGAGGCCTATCTGGATGTCACCGAAAATTTGGTTGGTGAGCGCTCGGCGATCGCGATCGCTCAGGCAATTCGGCGCGACATCCACCAGACCACTCAACTCACTGCCTCCGCCGGGGTGTCGGTCAACAAGTTTTTAGCCAAGGTCGCCTCCGGCATGGACAAGCCCGATGGCCTCTATGTGATCCGCCCCGAGCAAGCGGCTGCGTTTGTCGAAACCCTGCCAATCGAAAAGTTTCACGGCATCGGCCAGGTGACGGCTCGCAAAATGCGGGAATTGGGCATCACGACTGGCGCTGACCTCAAGCAGTGGTCTGAGGCTGACCTGATGCAGAAGTTTGGCAAGGTCGGGCGCTTTTACTATCGGGTGGCTCGTGGGCAGGACGAGCGCCCCGTCAATCCCAATCGCATTCGTAAATCGATTGGGGCCGAAAAATCGTTTGCCCCCGACCTGGACACGCGATCGCAGATGGAGGCCGCCTTGACCCAAATTGCCCAGCGCGTTGGCCAGCGCGTGCAGGAACAGCGCCGTGGCGGTTACACCCTGACGCTCAAAGTTAAATACAGCGACTATCGGCAAGTGACCCGCAGCCACACCCAGTCTCATCCCCTGCGAGCCCCGGATGACATTGGGACCCTGGGGCGATCGATGCTGCACGAACATGTTGAAGCTCACGAAAAGGTTCGCTTGCTGGGGCTGGCGCTTTCTAACCTGGAACCCCTGCCCTCTGAGGGGCAGTTCATTCAGCTAGCTCTGGATTTAGATGGGGTTGAACAACATTAACGAATTTGACCGATGAGCTAACAAGAATTTACAAGATAGTTTTTAAGCTACTATGCAAACTTTCGAGTTCATTCACCAGTTGTAGCTCTCGCTGGTACTCTTCTCGCAGGAGCTTGACGTAGCGATCGCGCTCCTCAATGGACTGCACCCGCCCCAGCATATGAATGGCGAGATTCATATTTGACAGAGGCTCCCGCAACTGTTTTGAAATGCGTCCCATCGCCGCAATGGCATACATCACTTTGCTAGAAATTTCAGGTCGGGGGGGGGGCTGTGGAGGATCGGAAAACAAAACCGCCGAGTTATCTAGCATCTCGTTGTTGGGCACAAAAGGCTCTGGCTGCAACGCCTTGAGTGACGACTCAGGATGCCGACGTTGGGGATGGCTAGATAAGTGCTGGAGTCGGGCCTGTTCTTGATCCGTCTGCGTACTTACGACATACTGTTCGCGAATTTTGTTAATCAGTGCGGCTAAGCCGGGCTGGGCAATACTGTCTTCGGTCAAGTTGAGAACCAGCGGCTCATCATTAGAGCTGAGTGGATTGTCCATGGCAGGCAATAAAACAATGGGTAGCCCCGTGGCTTTCAATGACCCGAGTAAATATTCGGTAGTCCAAGGATCTGCTTGCTCAGAAGTATCTTCTAAAACAATCAAATCGGCTTGTTGAAAGTTTTTGATGTTTTTGGGGCTAATTTGCCGCAGATTAGCTGTGACCAGTTGGACCGTTCTATCCAAATTGAGGGCTTTGGAAAGTCTTTCTTGCTGCAACGAATTTTCGGCAATGATTAAAACCCTCTGCATAGTAGATACCTGACCCGTGTGTAGTGCTTATCCGCCGATAGCCAGAAGAAGTTTGTCCTGAATGACGACCTTCGCTCAATCAAATAATCTTTGGGGCGATGAATAAGGCAAGCGTTTTTAATCCCTATTCTGTCAAAGATTAACAATTATGGAATAAAAACGGCAAAGTTCTCCAAACACCAACTATTAGGCGATTGTGATAGTGCCCCGAGGGGTCTAACCCCTCGGGGCACAAAAGAAAGTTGATCTGAATAACCCTGGCTTAAAGGGGATGCAGTCCAGAAAATTGCGTCGCCGTAGGCAATAATGGATGAGATTTTGATTGGCAAAGGTTTTATCGATGCCTATCGTAAGAAAGCCGCTTCGAGTTGCTGATGACTGGATCCTGCTAGGTGAAGAGGCTGGACTTCTCTGAGCAATTACGATTTTGCGATACAACTTTACTATCTTGAAGAGAGTCGAAGATAGGCAGGAAATTTGCTATTTACGAGGATTAAGCCTGCTTTTCTGTAGAAGTAATGTGGCAAGCAACGGTTATCGCTGCTTGAGTACCATTTGCGGCCAAGTCAGTGGATATAAACAAACGATGTTGTAGGGTGCTGTTAGGCGAAGCCGTAACGCACCATTCCACAGGGATCTGATGCGTAACGCAGGCGCTAACACATCCTACAAATAATTAAGCCCATCTACTGAATAGGGAGGCGATTTAGTCAGATTGTCAGCTTGAATAGCTGCCCCGATCGCGATCAATCTTGACTCCTACGGGGCCGAATCTGGTCTGTCGGTCTCTGGCCAAAGTTCATTGATTTCAGCAGTCTGATGATGGGCCGCAAAGGATTCCCAGAGCAGGCCGTTGCAATCAATGTCAGTGGTAAAAGCGGCTGCCGCATCATCTTCCCAACCGAGGTGGCGGAGTTCTCCTGGCTGCCCCTGGGGGACTTGACGCACAGAAAAGTTGAGGCGGTCCGTACGCCACAGGGCATATTCACCCGGAATGACGACACAGGGGGCGGCCCCCAGGCGATGGGAATAATCTGTAACTGTCGCGTCGATATCGTGGGTGGCGATCGCAATATGGAATCGTTTCATGGCTTCAATCCAGCAGAAATCTCTGGCTGGGGTAAAAAGGGGCGTGCGTGTGGGCGCGGCAAAACATCGTGGAGCGTAAAGCAGAACTTTAGCCGGGACTTGTCTCACGAGCTAGGGTAGGCTGTTTGGCATTGGCGGTTACGGCTCCCGGATAGGAAAGATCTAACACCACCACTTCCGTTTCTGCCCGAAAGGGACCATGCACCTCACCGGGGGGACGACTGGCATAGTCTCCGGCTTCGAGCCAGCGATCGCACGCTTGATCGTAGAGCCGACCCGACACAATAAAGATTTCTTCCGGAAAATCATGGACTTGAGGCCCAAAATCAGTCGTGTCGGCTCCTGCTTTAAAGCGGGTAAGCCGGGTGAAATCTCCCGTAGCTTCGTCAATCGCGAGCAAGAGTTGCTCAACCAGTCCGCCCGTACCTTCGACTACGGTCCAGTGGTGAGCCTGCTCGGCCCTCAAGGGGTTCCAATAGGGTGTGGTGGTTTTCGCCATGGGTCAAGTTCCTCCGAACGGGCGGCACCGGTCAGCTCTACGAGCCGCGACAGCTAAAGTGCAGGTATAAATAGCCGCCTTTGTTGCCCTGGGGCGTGTCCGATGCGAGCTGACAGAGCGAGGGTGTGGCGGTAATCAGCGGGTCAGCGGGATCAATTTCCGAGCGAATCACCCAGAGATCCATCGGTTGGGTAAATTGGCTCACCATGTGGGCAAAACTCTCGGTCACGGGTTGCTCCACCCCATACCCTTGTTTGATGGCGAAAAAAACAGGGGGCGTCTGCCAGCCGCTGTGGCTGTCGTCGGGCGGAAAGTGGCGCTCGATTTCCCAGCCGAGGCTAAGAAACTTGGCCCCAATGACGGTGGGTTCTGCAAAGATTTTTTCGGTGGCGGCGATCGCGATGGGATGGGACGAATGCGCTTGCATGAAGGGTACAAACCGATCAGGCGCGTAGTACTTGGGAAAGGCCAGGTTATTCACAATCATCAAGGCGCTGAGCAGGCCAGCGACCCAGGTGATCTGCACAAACCGCCGCCCTGACATGCGCCGTTGGCTGAAAGGGATCGCCAGGCTCAAAGGCCCCTGGGGCGATCGCCCCTGCCAGTACTGAGCAAAAATGCCTCCCGCCAAAATCATCAGGGCTGGGTAATAGGTAAACATATACCGCAGCCCGCGCGTGATATCGGAGCCGTGACCGTAACAAATCAGGGCAAACAGGCTCAACACCGCCAGCCCAAAGCCCCCCATGATGACCATGCCGATCTGGCCTTCCGCATCGCGATTGAGGTGTTGCGCACCGCGCACCATAGCGGGCACAAATTTAAGAATGAAAATCAGCGTCAGAACTATCGTGATGCCGATAAACCCAAAATCGAGGGGCCGTTGAGCAAAAAAGTTGGCGGGGGTGACAAAACTGGTGATCATCGCCGCCAACGTTTGCGCGGCGGGATTAATAAATTTCATCAGAGAGGCGTCTTCTTCTCTGAGAAAGGTCGTTTGCGGACTGCCATAAAAATTGAGCAATATCGGCAACCAGGCCAGAACGCTCAATGCCGTTGTCAGGGCGACGCCATATATAAGACGCCAGTAGGGACGCCACAACACCGAGACCCCCGAGCGGCGCGCTTGCTGGTAAGCGATCGCCGCTAACACGAGCCCCTGACCCGTAAAGGTCAGCGCCGAAAAGTAGTGGTTAGCAAACCCCAGCGCATTGACCAGAACCCACCCTAAGCCAACCTTCCAGCTCGGAGTTTGGCCTGCCATCACCGCGCGGGTGGCGATCGCAAAATAGCCTAGCGAGAGACTCATCAACGTGATCGCCAACCCATAATGTCGCGCCTCTTGCGACAAAAACAGGCTAAATGGCGACACCGCTACAAACGCCGCACTGAGCACACCCGCCAACCGCGATTGAAAGGTCTGCTGCGTCGCCCAATAGATTACTGGAATTGCCAGCGCGCCCCAAATTGCCGAGAACAAGCGAGCCACGGGCAAGGAGGCTGTTGCCCCAGCCGTCGAGAACAGATCCATCCAGCCGTGGGCCAGCATGAAATAGAGGGGCGGATGGTTATTTTCTTGCAGGAGAAAGCGTGCTGAGTCTAAGGGCGTCGCGGCGGCATTGGCCTGGATCGGTCGCAGCAGGGTATCCAGATCCACAATTTGCTCAAGGGGCAACAAAAAGCTGCTATTTCCCAGGCTAAAGATGATCGTGCTGACCTCATCCATCCAGGCGGTTTTGAGATCTAGGTGGGTCACTCTGAGGGCCAAGCCCACCAAAAATAAGCCCCCCACCAGCACCCAAGTTCGCTGTTGGACTAGGGGCAACTGCCTCAACTTTTCTGGCGGACGCAACACTGAGTTCAAAGCCAATACCCCCTCATTGACGCATATGAATCAATTGTTAAATCATAGTATCTGCAAAAGGGGCGGTTCCTTGAGCCGCGGTGACAATAGCCAAGGCTAGCTCAGGTCGCTGGATCGGTACATTTTTCAGGCGCGCATCAATGGGCGATCGCTTAACCCATAAACCCAGGAAATTGAGGGCAATCTGCGATCGCCGCTCAGCCTCGCGGTTGAATTGAGTTTCAACCCCGGCGATGTGTTCTCGGTTGAGCTAGGTTAACAATAGATTAATTTCGTGTTAAACGTTGACCCCTGGCGATTGATTGCCCCGTCGCCAAGTTGTATGAACAGGAGCAGGCCCATGAAAACCGCTGTGAACTCGACCGTCGGTGTCCTCGCTGCGGAGGCTTTAAAAACCTGTATGACTAAGGCCGAACAATATGAGCAGGCCGTCATCCAAAATCAAGATCCTGAAGATCTGCACCAAATGCGCGTGCAATTGCGGCGCTTGAGGACGGCGATTCAGGTATTTGCTCCGAGCTTGCGGTTGCCGCCCAAGGCTCAAGAAGCACAGGTCGCCAAAGTGGCTCGACAGTTGGGCCAGCTCCGCGATCTGGATGTCATTGGCATGACCTTGCGCGATCAGTTTGTGCCGGATTTACCCGACGCCGAACGGGCATATCTAGAGCCGGTCATGAGCTATTTGGCTAAGCGACAAAAAAAGGCCCATAAACAAGTCAAGAAAGCATTGAAGGGCGATCGCTACCACACCCTCAAGGCCAAGCTGCACAAATGGGCGGCATCTCCCGATTGCAACGCGACTGCGCGCTTGAGCATTGAAGCCGTCTTGCCGGATTTAATGATGCCGCTAGTCAGTCGGCTGTGGCTGCATCCTGGCTGGCTCATGGGCACTAAAGTCACCAAGGGAGCCTTTAAGCCCGACCCGCGCTTAACCAATGAACGGGTGGATGCGATCGTGGCGGATCAAAGTGAAACGCTGCATGGCTTGAGAAAGCAGGTGAAGCGCGTGCGGTATCAACTGAAGTTTGTGTCAGAGCATTATGGCGATCGCCTTGATAGCGACCTCCAACGATTTTCCGATCTGCAAGACTTGCTAGGCAGTTTGCAAGATAGTCTCGTGCTGGAGGCATTTTTGTCCGCTGCTTTACCCGATTGGCAGCGCCAGTTGCCCACGCTAAAGTCGCTACTGGTCGATAGTCGTCATCGGGCCTGGCAGCAGTGGCAAACCCACCAGGCATATTTTCTCGATGCCCAACATCGCGCAGCGCTGCGCCAGGTCTTGTTAACCCCTGGCCCGGACCAGCCCGAGTCGCCCCCGGTGAAGCCAGCGCCAGCGACTAAACAAGCTCCAGCAACCACCAAAAAGCCAGCGCCAGCGACTAAGCAAGCTGCTGCAAACACCCAAAAAAGATCTTCGAAGACGTCTGCTGCGAACGGTTCAACGGCGTCCAAGTCCTCCACAACGGAGAAATCCAGCCGCTCTAAGTCGACCTCCACTAAACGCCCATCGCCTTCCCCAACCTCCGACTTCGACTCCGACTCCGACTCCGACCATAACGGAGCCTCTTGATGCCAGCGGTGGTGTTGACGGTTAAGTAAAGGCACATCATGCCCAGTGAATGCCGTTGAGATTGTTTGAGGAGCAGCGACAAGTTTGGCCCCCTGGAGGCGCGATCGCCCCCACTAGTCGTCAGGCAAGGTCGGTATTCCCCCTGTGCGGCTGTCCCAGCAGTCAAGCGGGAGTTTTATACTGTTTAATTGTTCATAATAAAACTTAATCTTGGCTGTTGCTGCCGTATGACTGCTCAACTCACCGCTCCCGCAACCTTTGACAAACAGATATGGACTTGGCAGGGCCACCGCATCTGTCACACCATTCAAGGCACTGGTTTACCGTTGGTGCTGATCCACGGATTTGGCGCGTCGATCGGTCACTGGCGCAAAAATATTGCCGTACTAGCGGCGGCTGGATATCAAGTGCACGCGCTTGACCTCCTGGGGTTTGGCGAGTCCGATAAGGCGACTTTAGACTACACCCTGGAAGTCTGGGAGGCGTTGCTGCAGGATTATTGGCGGGTACACATCGGTCGGCCAGCGGTGTTTGTGGGCAACTCGATCGGGGGGCTGCTGACCCTGATGATGCTGACCCACGCTCCCGATATGGCTCAAGCGGGGGTACTGCTCAACTGCGCTGGCGGTCTCAACCATCGCCCCGAAGAGTTAAATCTGCCGCTACGGGTCGTCATGGGCACCTTTAGCAAAGTGGTGAACTCGAACGTGGTCGGCCCCTTCGTGTTCAATGAGGTGCGCCGTAAATTTCGGATTCGCGGCTCGCTCAAGCAGGTTTACCGCAATCGCGAAGCCATCACCGACGAGTTAGTCGAAATTTTGTATCGCCCTTCCTGCGATCCTGGTGCGCAAAAAGTCTTTGCCTCGATTCTCTCCGCCCCGCCGGGACCCCAGCCCACGGATCTGTTACCCCAGATCAAGCAGCCCCTCCTGGTGCTCTGGGGAGAAAATGATCCCTGGACGCCGATCCAGGGGGCGACGATTTACCGCGAGTTGAGTGAGACTGACGCGATCGCCCCAGCGGTCACTTTCCACGCCATTCCGAACACCGGGCACTGTCCCCATGATGAGCGCCCCGAAGTGGTCAATCCGCTCATCATCGATTGGCTCAAACGTCTCTAAGGGAACTGCGCTCAAATGCCAAACCCAAAGCAGAAACGTTGCTGCAGGGGTTTGGCATATATCTGTTTTCTGTCTAGCGTTTCACCTCATCCAGTACTGAATCCCCTTCTGGGAAGGGCGAAGGGGTGGGGCGGTCCTGGACAAAGGGGGAAACCCACCCCGCTCTGCGGGCACCCCTCCACAGGAGCTGCCGCTTATACATAAGTTTCTGGCTGACTGCTTCCAGTGGTTTAGCCCCCTTTTCTGGTATGCCCGGAGGGCTTTAAGCCCCCAATTCTGGGGGACTTCAAACTCCGGTCTCCCCCCAAAATTGGGGGGACTAAGGGGGGCGGATGCGCCTGTTGAGGTGGCAATCGAGATGTGTATAAGCGGTAGCCACAGGAGGGGATAGGAGTCCGTTTGCGGACGCTAAGGAATGAGAATTGAATCAGTTGGGATCGCCGTCTCGGCTGTCCCAAGGCAGGCAAGATGCCTGCCCTAACCATTTGGATGTGATTTGATCCTCATTCCTAAACACTTACTTTGGCAGGCCAGACCCCGCTGAGCGGAGACACTATTTTTAAGCAATTCCCTCAGCGGGATTCCCTATAATGGAGCTGCGGGGTGATGCTGTGCTACGCTCCAGAACTTTCTCATAGAGCCGTCGTCATGCACGGGTAGTTCACCATCATCGTCGAGCTGTACCGGGCAAATTCCCCCAACTGCTAGCACGCCTGGGATTGAAGGTGATCCCTTGTCTGTCCGATGCCTTAAACGGGAATTAAACTCATCAACGACTTCTGTTAATCTGTGACTCAAAGACTTTCGCTATTCTGATGCAGGACTAGTCCCCCCTAAAATCAGCTCTGGCGTCTTAGCCCTTGTTGCTGCCAGTTTTTGTTAGTGATTTTCTGCGTTCATTTGAGCCGCTTTTATGACGACAGTATTCGATTTTTTGGCAAGAGGTGGCCCAGTGATGGTGCCCATTTTGGGCTGTTCCGTCTTGACCATTGCCACCGCCCTCGAACGCACCTGGTTTTGGACTAGCTTGCTGAAGCGGGAAAGCCAGGTGGTCACTGAAGTGCTAGATGCCGCTCGTCGTGACCTGGATGAGGCGGCCGCGATCGCTGCTCGATCCAACGACACGCCTGTCGGACGCTTTTTGCTAGCCCCATTGCGGCTCAAAAACCCCTCCCCCGAAACCTTCCGCCTAGCGCTGGAAAATGCGGGCGACAAAGAATTTGTGCAGATGCGTCGCGGCGATAAGATTCTAGAAACCATTGTGGCGGTGGCTCCCCTGCTTGGCTTGCTAGGAACCGTCACCGGCTTGATTGCGACGTTTAACAACCTCAACATTGGGAGTGGCGGCAGCACCGACACCTCCCAAGCCGCCGCCGGTATTGGTGAAGCCCTGATTACGACTGCCGCAGGCATGGTCGTGGCGATTATGGCTCTCCTGGTATTCCGCGTGATGGTCACCTTTCAAGCTCAGCAAATGGATTACTTTTCCGAATCCGGCAATGAACTCGAACTCATTTATCGGCAATACTGGTATGAACCGGCCTTGTCCGCTTTAGAAAATCAGTCAGATTCCCCTCGGGCCGAGCCTTTTGTCGCCGAACGTTATTGAGCCCCGCCTAATGTTGCCACGCTCCAAGCGCCCTGATTTATGAATCCAGTCGCTTGTGGCATGAGTGCTCGCCCCTTACCCTGAGCGGTCTCTCAGGGTCGACGCCCTTGATTTGCAGTAATGCGGTCGATTTCCTTTTTTGTGATCAGTTAATCCTCATTTTTGCCATGCGCTTTCGCGAGACCAAAGACGCCAGCCTGCCCCAAATCGACCTGATTCCGATGCTCACGGTCATGATGGGGGTTTTAGCCTTTTTTGTCGTCGTCACCGTGACCCTGGGCAGCGAAGAAAAGATTGACATGAAGCTGCCTTCTGCCCAACTCGAAGATCAACCGCCTGCGCCCGTCACGACTCCACCCTTTATCGTTGAGATGGATGCTAATGGCGGCTTTAGGGTCAACACCAACCCGATTGATAAAGAAACGCTGAAGGTCCAAATGGAAGCGTACCTGGCCGAAAATTCTGAACACGTAGTCTATCTACTGCCCGATCGCGCATTGCCCTACCAACAAGTCGTTCAATTCCTGGGAGAAATGCGAGAAATTGGCGGCGATCGCATATCCCTCGCGATCGAAGAATAAAAAACTCTCCATTCCCCTGACTCCACCCACCCTGTCCCCATTCACCCTCACCCCCATGCGTCGCCGTCGCTCTCCCGCCTCCAAAATCCCCGAAGTTAACCTTGTCCCCATGATGGATGTGTTGATGACGGTACTGACTTTTTTCATCATTATTTCTATGTCTCTGGCGGGGCGGCAACTGATCGGTATTGATATACCCGATGGTGTGGCAGGCGCGGACCAGGAAGTGGATGATGACGTCCAGGCGGAAGCCCTGATCATCGGCTTGAACAGCGACGGTGAAATCTTGTTCGAGGAGCAGACGATCAGCTTTCAGCAACTGACCCAGCGAATTCGCACGTATTTTGCGGAAAACCCTGAAGGCAATCTCATTCTCAAAGCCGACAAAGAACTGCCTTATGAAGAAGTGGCCGTCTTTTTAACGGATTTGCGCGATATCGGGGGCAATCAAATTTCCCTGGCGGTGGAATAGAGCGTCACGGTGCCGCTCCCTCGCGAATTGCCCGACAGCTTGGCCTGGTCAGCTCTGCCGCTGCGCCTGATCCCCAAGGGGGCGCGACGGACTGGACCGCACTTGCTTCAGAAACGCTGTAAACTCATCCTGTTGACCGTTCAGAAGCAGTTTCATGGCAGCACAATCAACAATTCCCGTCGTAGTGAATGGCGCATGCGGCAAGATGGGTCGCGAGGTGATCAAGGCGATCGCCGCCGCTGAGGATATGACCCTGGTGGCTGCGATCGACCGAAATCCGGCAGTGCAGGGCGAAGATATTGGCGAAATCGCCGGCTGTGGCCCCGTAGAAATTCCCGTGACCCCTGATCTAGAAGCGGCTCTGGTGCAGGCTCAGAGTGAGGGGTTGGCGGTCATGATCGATTTCACCCATCCCAAAAGTGTGTATAACTCGGTGCGAGCTGCGATCGCCTATGGGGTGCGTCCCGTCGTCGGCACCACGGGGCTGTCACCGGAGCAAATCAAAGACCTGGCCGAATTTGCCGACAAAGCTAGCATTGGCTGCCTGATTATTCCGAACTTTTCGATTGGGGTGGTGCTGATGCAGCAAGCGGCCCAACAGGCCGCTCAGTACTTCGAGCACGTCGAAATTATTGAGCTACACCACAACCAAAAAGCCGATGCGCCCAGTGGCACTGCCCTGCAGACCGCCCAAATGCTGTCAGCCCCCGACAAAGCCTACAATCCCGCCCAGGTCGAAGAAACTGAAAAGCTCACCGGTGCACGGGGCAGTAGCACGAGCGATGGCATCCGCATCCACAGTGTGCGCTTGCCAGGGCTGATTGCTCACCAGGAGGTGATTTTTGGCGCGCCGGGGCAGATTTATACCCTGCGCCACGACACCAGCGATCGCGCCTGTTACATGCCAGGGGTGTTGCTAGCGGTCAGACGGGTCATGCCTTTGAAATCGTTAATCTATGGTCTGGATAAGATTCTGTAGCATGTACAGAACTGCCCCTGCTAAACCCCGTCTAAGTTGAGAACTGGAGTTTTGTATGATCGGGCAGAACCTCACCTAACCTCTCCTTTCAAAGGAGAGGAACCAGAGTCTTGTCAAACCTCTCCTTGAGAAGGAGAGGTGCCGCAGGCGGTGAGGTTTCCCACATGCCAAAACTCCACTTCTGAATCTGGATGAGGTTTAGGTACCAGCTAGATAACGGATGCGGGCTCTCAGACCAGCAGAACAGTTGCTTCTGCCGAGACGCCACAGCTCCCGAAACGCTCGATGTAAGTTAGGAATGAGGATCCTTTAACATTCAATTTCCGCGAAGAATAGACCTGACCGGACAAGGAACAGCCGAGACGGCGATCCCAACTTATGGCATTTCCATTCCCTAGATTTAAAAAGAAATAGCCTGACCCTAAAGCCCCCAAGGGTCAGGCATCTCACCTGTAAGGACGCTAAACACAGAATGATAGACTGCTCTAAATTGCCCCCAAGAGCAGATTGGTCATCCCGTTTGCGTTCTCCAGAATTAACTCTATTGTGGTCGCTCCCAGCCCCGATGACTTCGCAGAAACCACGTAGAAGCAGATAAATTGCTTCTAAACTTCCGGCTTGCAGTCCGTAAAACTACGTTTGAATTTCCGAAACAGTTGCCCTGAGGGTGAGCCCGTCTCAATCGCTAAAGCCAACTAGACGCCTGGATTTCACAACAGGGTGAGCCCAGATAACCCTGAGGGAGGGTGTCTGATGGCCCTTGCTAGACGTGTTGATTGCTACTGGAATGAGGGCAGCACCCTGGATTCATGATCCACTCCTTCACTTATGTAACGCCTGCATTTCTCTCCCGAGCCATCAACTCAACCGCCGCCGCTTGCCTTGAACATAGCCGTGCTCTCAGGCACCCGCATCTCTCCCTTTTCAGGGCTTGGAGGGTCGCGATCGCGCCATGGGCCGTTGCTCTGAAAATGCCGCTGTTCCGCTGAATGAGATAGGTTTGAAGGGTTCAGCAAGTTGATAGACAGCATGGAGCGATATTTTGCCACCGTTGCCAGAGGGCTTGAGGCCGTTGCGACTGAAGAGCTGCGAAACTTGGGGGCGACAGAGCCGCAGCCAGGTTTTTGTGGAGTCGCTTTTGCGGGCGATCGCGAACTGCTTTACCGCATGAATCTGTGGGCCAGGCTGCCCTTCCGAATTTTGGTGCAGGTGGCAGATTTTCCCTGTCGGGATGCCGATGATTTGTATGCTGGGATCCAAAAAATTGATTGGGAGGCTTATCTTCGACCGGAGTTAACGCTGGCAGTGACGGCTACCGGCAAAACTCAGCAGCTCAACCATACTCATTTCACGGCGTTGCAGGTCAAAAATGCGATCGTCGATCAGCAACGCGATCGCTTGCATCGACGTTCCGACGTGGATACGCAGGATCCTGATGTGCAAGTTAACGTCCATTTGCACCGCGATCGCGCCACGGTCAGTCTCGATAGTTCGGGGTCGAGCTTGCATCGACGGGGCTATCGTCCGGCCATGGGCACAGCCCCGCTCAAGGAATCCCTGGCGGCGGCGTTGGTTTACCTATCGGGTTGGCAGCCTCAGCAAGCCTTTTGTGACCCCCTTTGTGGCTCGGGTACCTTGCCCATTGAGGCGGCGCTGATCGGGCTGAACCGGGCTCCGGGGCTGTTTCGCGATCGCTTTGGGTTTGAGACCTGGCCGGATTTTGATGCTCCGTTGTGGCAGCGACTCCGGGAACAGGCTCAGGCAGGGCAAAAGGAGAGTTTAGCCGCGCCGATTGTGGGGTGCGATCGCGATCGCGACGTGATTGCGCAAGCTCAGACGAACGCGCAAAACAGTCAAGTTGCCGCTCAAATCACTTTGCAAACCAGCGATCTCGCCACCGTCGAAGCGCCTGCTGATAGCGGCATTCTGCTGTGCAATCCCCCCTATGGTGAACGGCTGGGGCGGGACGAAGATTTGGGCGCATTTTATCGGCTATTGGGAGATGTGTTGAAGCAGCGGTTTAAAGGCTGGACGGCGTTTGTTTTGAGCGGCAATAAATCCCTGGCGCGGTCAATTGGGCTGAAGTCATCCCAGCGCATCCCCGTGTGGAATGGCAATCTGCCTTGCCAACTCATGAAGTATGAGCTGTATTGATGGCTGCTGGCTGGATTTCCCCGTCGGTGCAGTCAGCCGGGCTGCCGCGATCGCCGCTGTCCGGCTCAAAGGTCGCCCATGAGCGGGGCTGGAGCGAGCAAGTACCACGCCGAGAGTCCCAGCAGCGTGAGTAGTGTCAGACTGAGGAGCAGGAGGGGCAGCGATCGCCGAAGGGTGGGCCACATAGGTTGAGTAATGAACTTTTTATTGAGGACTTGGGGGCTTGTGCTGGCTGCTTGCCGTCAAAACCTTCTACGATGATTTTCCAGGATAGGCGAGGCGTTGTCATGCTAGTGGTGGAAGGCATTTCCAAATCATTTTCGGGATTACTGGCGGTCAATGACTGCACGTTGGAAATTCCGTCTGGCTCCATCACGGGGATCATTGGCCCCAATGGGGCGGGCAAGACGACGCTGTTCAACATTATTGCCGGATTTCTCCCACCGACGGCGGGGCGGGTGTGGCTGGGCGATCGCGACGTGACAGGACTGGCCGCTCATCAACTTTTTCATCACGGGTTGGTGCGCACGTTTCAAATTCCCCGTGAGTTTGGCCGCATGACCGTGCTGGAAAATCTGTTGCTGGTGCCGCCGGCTCAACTGGGGGAAAACCTGTGGTGGGCTTGGCTGCGCTGGCGGCGAGTGCAGCGGCAAGAGCAAGCGCTGTATGACAAAGCCGCACAGGTGCTCGAAATCCTCAATCTATCTCGGCTCCAGGATGAGTTGGCGCAAGGGCTGTCGGGGGGGCAAAAAAAGCTTCTGGAACTGGGGCGGGCGCTGATGGTTGATCCCCAGGTGCTTTTGCTGGATGAACCGGCGGCGGGCGTCAACCGGACGCTGCTACGAGACTTGACGGCAATCATTCGCCAGTTGAATACCGATCGCGGCTGCACCATTTGCCTGATTGACCACGACCTCGATTTGGTGGGGCAATTGTGCGATCGCGTCATCGTGATGGCCCAGGGCACGGTGCTGACCACCGGCACGATGGACTCGGTGCGCCAACATCCTGAGGTGCAGGCGGCCTATCTTGGCAATTTGTAGGGGCCAGGCGACGCAGCGATCGATGCTGCTCCCAGCGTTGATGCGGTTTCGCGTCCACGATCACTTGGTCTGTTGCGAGGGTCGCGTTAGACCTTACCCCCCTCATTCCCCCCTGCCCTATGCACCTCCTCTTTGACCTCGACGGCACCCTCACCAATTCCCAATTGGGGATCACCGCATGTATTCGCCATGCGTTTCAGCAACTCGGCCAGCCACTGCCGGGGACGGCCCTCACGGAGTGGATTGGCCCCCCGCTGCAAGAGTCGTTCACAACTGCTTTGGGATGTCCTGAACGGGCTGCCGAGGCCGTTGGGCTGTATCGCGATCGCTTTGCCACCGTGGGGCTCTACGAAAATGAGGTGTATGTAGGCATTCCCGAAATGTTGGGGGAATTGCAGCGATCGCCCCATGTCGCCTGGGTCTGCACTTCGAAACCTCGAGTGTTCGCCCAAAAAATTGTGGAACACTTTCATTTGGCCCCGATGTTTGCAGGGGTTTACGGTAGCGAATTGAACGGCGATCGCGCCGACAAAGCGGACTTGATTGCTCACTTGCTAGCGCAGGAGCAGATTCCGACGACAGCGGCGATCATGATCGGCGATCGCCATCACGATATTCACGGGGCGAAACAAAACGGACTGCGGGCGATCGGGGTGACCTGGGGCTTTGGCTCGGCCACCGAACTGACGGAGGCCGGAGCCGATATGCTTTGCCATACGCCCAAAGCGTTGAGGGGCGCATGGCGATCGCTCGAATCATGCACCAAGTCTTAAGAGTCATAAAAATCAGCATTCGAACCTTAAAGATCCGCGAGAATTTGGGTGCACTACGGTAGATTCGGCTCCTAAAGGAAATCAGCATGACTAACACCGATTCCAATAAAAACGATCGCAAAATTATCGCGGGGGTCTTAGGAATCCTTTTGGGTTCTTTTGGCGTGCATAAATTTGTGCTGGGCTACACCACCGAAGGGCTCATTATGCTAGCCATCACGCTATTTACCTGTGGCCTCGGGGCTTCCGTGATTGGCGTCATTGGTCTCATCGAAGGGATTATTTATCTCACCAAGACCGATGCCGAATTTGAAGCGACCTATGTGCACAACAAACGCGCCTGGTTTTGATCGCCATCGTCGTCACCCCGGCTGTGATTTAAAGAGAGCGCTCGATTCTGCTCAATCGGCTACGTTTGCCCCTGATGAAATTCTGCCCCATTATGGTTCGTCCGACTCGTTGGCCCCATTTTCCAGTGTCGTTAGCGGAGACGATCGCCCCTCAACGTCTGCGATCGCCCTTTTGGCGCATCGTCATCTTGACAGCGATGGTCAGTCCGCTGGCGATCGCGGTTTGGGTTGAACGGGGGGGGCGATCGTTTCCATTTCCGCCCTGCTTATTTCAATGGGCCTTTGGCTTTCCGGCTCCGAGTTGTGGCCTGACCCGCGCCGTGTTGGCCTTAGCCAGAGGAGACTGGGCGCGATCGCTGAGCTATCACCTCTTTGGTCCCGCGTTTGTGCTCCTGGCGGTAGCGCTCACCCTCTCCACCACGACGGAATTAATCACTCGCCGCTCTTTGGCCCACTGGTATGAGCGCATCTGGCAATCGCGGGTGACCTTTGCCATCATCGGTTTATACGTGCTGTATTACGGGTTGCGGCTGTGGGTCCGCTATGCGCCGCCGACCCTACCCTGGAACTTAGGCGAAACGGCTCTCTGGCAGCAGTTTGTCGCGGGTGCGATCGCGCTGTGATGCGACCGCTCTCCGGAACCGGGAGAAAAAATCAGGTAACAGAGGTGCTGGGTCGGTGCCGGGGGTGGGTGAATGGGCGCTGCCCTAAGCGGTCAAAAGAGCAATGGAGGAGGGGCAAATTGGGCAAGGGGCGGTGATGGTGAGCGTCTTTCAAATAGGCACTATTCGCAGTGAGAATCCGCATGGCTAAACCCAAAATTGCTCTAACTCTGGCACTGGTGCTGTCGAGCGCTGGCGGCTTTGGTACCCTGACTCAGATTGAGGTGCCGGGGCTGCTCAAACCGGCGCTGTTATTGTTGCCGCTGCAGCTAGCCGCGATCGCTTACGTCATCTGGTACTGGCGCGATCGCCCAGTCGCTGCCCACCCCATTGACCATCCGCCCTTACCCAACCATTCGCAAAATCCCCCTAAATCCAGTCCCTCGGCCTAAGGTGCTATCCTTTCGGCAGAAGTCGGCCAAAGCTATGCCAGGTAGGGATTTTGGCCGACGCTTGGGTGGGCGAAACCTCACCGCCTGCGGCACCTCTCCTTGCCAAGGAGAGGTTTATTCACACTTTGGTGAACCATTTGTCCCAAATCTGACAGGGCTTCCGGTTCCTCTCCTTGCCTTTGGCGCAGCCTGCCCAGAGGGCTTAGGCTGCCCTTATACATATCTCGATTGCCACCTCAACAGGCGCACTCGCCCCCCTTAGTCCCCCCAATTTTAGGGGGAGACCGGAGTTTGAAGTCCCCCAGAATTGGGGGATTTAGGGGGCTAAACCACTGAAAGCAGTCAGTCAGAAACTTATGTATGAGCGGCAGGAGGGCTTAGGAGAGGAGAGGTTAGGTGAGGTTCTACAGCCCGTAAAACGACTGCAATCGCTCCTTGAAACCCTCTTTAGGTAAGTAATACAGCGACTTTTGTATCAGGGTCGGCTTCAGTTGACGGCCTCTTTAGCCAGTCGCGGCGGCGGGCGATCGCTGCTTGAGGGTTTGCAAAAAGGCAAAGACACCAGGGGGGTGCAACGCTTCGGCCAGCACGACTGCACCGACCTGACGTTCCAATGGGGTCGGCAGTCGCGCCACACTCACCCCCTGCGGAATCGGATGGGCCGACAATGAGGGCACAATCGCCGCCCCTAAGCCCTGAGCCACCATGCTCAAAATCGTGCTCGTTTCCCGAAACTGATACCGGGGTTCTAAGGCAAAGCCCGCCCGCTGAAAGTGCGCCTGCACCGCATCAAAGCAGCTATTGTCTTCGGGATAAACGATGAGTGGCAGCGTGACCAATTCTTCCCAGGTCAACGGCTGATCGGGCTGCTCCGCATCCGGGGGCAACAGCACCCAAAACGGATCACTCATCAACGCCCAACTTTCAAACTCGGCGCTCGTCGGCAAAAAAGTAATGCCAATATCCGCCTTACCGCAACGGATTTGTTCTTCGACATAACCAAAGTCGTAATGCTCCGTAATCGTGACCGCGATCGCTGGATGCTCTTTGTTAAATTGGGCCACGATGCGGGGCAACAAATTTGCCGCCGCCCCCCGAAAGGTGGCGATACGCACCTCGCCGCCCTGCAACCCTTTGTGCAGATTTGCAGTCTGCTGCATCTGCTCTAGCAGGTGCAAGACCTCTCGGGCTTGTTGAGTAATGGCCTTACCCGCTGGCGTCAGCTGTGCGCCATGGCGTCCCCGAGCCAGCAAAATCACCCCCAGTTCATCTTCCAGGGTGGCGATCGCATGACTCACCGTCGGCTGCGTGAGCCCCATTTCCAATGCGGCCTCTCCAAAGCTGCCAAAATCAGCCACCGCAACCAATGCCCGAATTTGGGAAAGTTTAGGGCCGATCTGTTGTGCCTTGCTCACGGCTCTGCTTAAAACGAACTCTTAAAATTATGCCTAAGCCAATCGGAAATGTCTGTTTTGGCTAGCAATCCTTTGCCTGTAGAGAGCAGCATACTACTGTTCCCGTCTCTTAAGGCAGATACTTGGTTAAATTCAGGGCCCACTCGGTTTGTCCATTCAGTTATCTAACGAGTGAACTAGGCAGGCTGTCGCGCAATTTTGCTTCCCCAGAGTCGACCGATGCCGCCGTGATGAGCCCCTAACTCCCAACGACACCACTTTCCTGGCACTGTTCCACGGCTCTCAGCACAACTTAATGGTCACAGGATTTGTTCTATAAAAATGGTGTTAAAATCGGCCCCCTTGACTGCCCCTTCAGCGACTTTAAACCCAAAATAGACAGTGACTAGCTCAACAAAGTCTGCCGGACGGCCTATGATTTCTAGAAACGGAACCGCGTTTGCCTAATGGGCTCAGTTTTGGCAAAGTCCGATAATCAAGTTTGGACAAAAATCTCAAACTCCTTAACCCGTCAGCCTGGCTCAACTTGCTGCAATCACTGCTGCGATCAATAGGAGACCGAGGCCACCGTGGACATTTTCGACATTTGCGGTTTCATGATCAGTCGTTTTGTGCGTTGGAGATGGACGCAATTTCCTCAAGTTTCTCACTGTAGAACGAGGGGAACCGCGAATGCAGGCGATATTCTTCCCGTCCCTTACCCAAACTAACAGCTCCTCCGTGACAGATTGATCTTCGAGTTCTTAAAACGTAAACCACCCCTGACATCGCGAACCAATATCTATCCTGCAAATGGATAATCTCCTGTAATATAAATAATTCAAACTACAAGTGGCTCCATTTTGGCTGGGCTGACATGGCCCAAAGACTTCTTCAAGCAGGGCAAACTCGCAATCAGGGTTTTCTTAGAGTCTGTCGAAAATGGGGATGTATCCAACCAACAACTAACGGCGACAGATAAATGGGCTAGATGATTGCCACTGGTAAATTATTCGACGACAGGGTTGCTAAAAGTTTTCCAGATCTGCACAATTTCTAATACAATTAGGCTGTTCAGAATTTCTCTAAGTGAATATAATGCAAGAAGTTCACTTAGTTGAATGGCGAGAAAGCATTTCTAGGTTCAGAGGGCTATTTTTTCTTCTGAAGCCTATGATTGGTTCTCTACATGCAGCAACTGTAAATTACGGCAAGATGCGTTTGCATCCTGTGGTAACGACTGTAACGGAGAGGTTCCCTTACTAATGGCGAGTACGAAAGCGGATGCACTGACAGGTAAAGCCCTGTTGCAAAAAGTCAAAGATTTATCTCATTTGACCAAGCGAGAAAAAGCGCGAGAGTGTGGATATTACACCACGACCAAAGATGGCCAAATCCGCGTGGATGTGACTGGATTCTATGATGCTTTGTTAGAGGCTCGGGGAATTCAGCTAGACCCAGATAAGGGTAAAGATGGTCGTGGCCGTGAACCCACCTATCGGGTTAGCGTGCATAAGAATGGTCAGATTGTAATTGGTTCAACTTATACCGATGAGATGGGTTTGAAGCCTGGTGATGAATTCGAAATCAAGTTGGGCTACAAACATATCCATCTTATTCAGCTTGACAATCCTGAGGACTCAGAGTAACCGCTAATCGCGATCGCTTCCCTGTTTGAGTGCGGTCAAGAATAGGGTTGAGACTTCAAGGAACTTGAGCCTAAGCGCTAACCAGCTTGTTTGAAGGCAAGTGGATGATGAAAATAAATTTCAGTCCGCTACTCAGGTCAATGATCAATCTTTAGTGCCGATTCAAATTGCGATTTATAAGTTGCAATCATCTCACATAAGGGTTGAGGCTAGTTGAGGTGTCTTCACGCCAGCGCCGCTTATCAGAATTCTCTAAGGAGATAGAGCGTGTCAAAGCCAGAAATCTCTGATTTTAGGGACTGATTCTGAGGCATGATTTTCCTGCGTTAGGTTTGCTGGGCCACAATAAATATCCTCATTTTCAGGTGATATTTACTGCATCTGGGAATGAGGATTTGTTGTTTTGGCCGATGTTAGTGATTGCTTTCGTTGGTTTTCTGACCAGTCGATCGCTTAAAACATGCCATATTGAACAAGAGCACCGCCCAATTCTGAGATCTCGACTGACTCACAAAGATGGGGAGTCAGCTTGCTGAATGAGGTGATGGCGGTGAAATCGTCTCGGTAATTTACGTCAACACTGTTTAGCTGTAGCGAAGACGGCCCATTCTCAATTTCTCAGGTCGAGGATAATCAATGCTCAATATTTCTCTCGCCATGACATTCTGCCGCTAAACGATCTGCATTATGGAACAGACCCTCATAACTTTGGGCACGATTTCAGTGTTTTTCTTGGGATGGCTGGGGGTTTGGAGTATTGTGGCGATTCCCCTGAGCAAAAAGTGGGGATGGCGGCCATTTTCTCCCACTCCTGCTGAGCAAAAACTCCGCTTGCTCTTACCCTTATATGGGCTCGCCCCGATCGCGATCGCGGGGGCTAATCAATTGCTCCATCAATCCTGGCCAGATCAGGGGCTCAAATGGACCGCGACGAGCGCCATCGACCTGTTGATCGGATGGGGAATGGCGATCGCTGGACTGTGCCTGCTGCTATGGCTAAAAACCCAGCTGCAATTGGTCACCTTGTCCCCCTCAGCCTCGACTTCACCACCAGAGTCTTATTTTCAGCGGCTCCTGACGGTGGGGGGCTTGCTCGTCATTGGAATTTTGGTGGGGGGCATCGAAGAGGCCGTGTTTCGAGGTTGGCTACAGACCCAACTCGAATTGGTCTGGTGGCCGGTGGGGGCCGCGATCGCCGTCAGCCTGGTCTTTGCCCTGGCGCACCTCGTTTGGGACGGTCGTCCCGGTCTTTGGCAACAACCGGGCCTGTGGCTGTTGGGCCTGGTGCTCGTGATCGCGCGCTGGGCCGATGGCGGCTCCCTTGCCCTCGCCTGGGGACTCCATGCCGGTTGGGTCAGCGGCTTGGCCTATATCGGCGAGTTTCTCCGACCTCAACCAATGGCGGACAAACCGACCTGGTTGACAGGGCGCGCAGCCCAACCGCTAACCGATGTTTTTGACCTGGCTTTGCTAATCATCACGGCAGCCGTCATCTGGAGCGGCTCCGGCTTGTTCGCGGGGCGCGGGGGGATGTAAGACCGCCAGCACGACAGGATTTAAGGGTTGCCAGCGCGTTAGGGAACCCACCGCGATCGAGCGCGCTAAAGCCACCTGCTGATAGGCGATCGCCCAGTCGGGCTGATGGCGATGCCACTGGGTAAGTTCGGCCTGGGTTTCTAAAGTTGCCAGGGCCATCACGATCGCCCCCTGGGCTCGCAGCCGGTCACGACAATGCGCCAAAATCTCCGCCAGCTGGCCCTGACTGCCCCCGATAAAAATGCGGTCAGGACTGGGCAATTCCGATAAGGCTGCCGGGGCCAAACCAGCTACGACAGTGACATTGGGGGTGCCAAATCGTCGGGCATTTTGCCGAATGAGTTCACAGCCAGCGGTCGTTTTTTCAATGGCCCACACCTGAGCCGTGGGTACCAGTCGGGCGATTTCAATGCTGACGCTGCCGGTGCCCGCGCCGATATCCCAAATCACCTGCTGAGGTTGCAGCGCCAACTCGGCCAAAATTTGGACCCTTACCTCGCGTTTGGTCATCAGGCCAGGGCGATCGCCAAAGCTGAGAAATGCGGCATCGGGAATTCCCAACAGGGGTAATACGGTCAGATCGGGCAGCGCATCGACCTTTTGCAAAATGACCACATTGAGCGGACTGAATCCCGTTGGGGGGACATCGGTCAGGGCAAATTGCTGCACCCGCTCATCGGTGCCGCCCAGATTTTCACAGACCCAGAGGTCGTAACGGCTGGGCAGGCCGAGGGATTGCACACAGCGGGCGATCGCTCCCGGCGTATGCACCGGGTCGGTCAAAACGGCGATCGGCGATGCCCCCTTTTTAAGGGCAGTTATCAACTGCTCCAGCGATCGCCCGTGGGCGCTGATTAGCGTCGCCTCCTGCCAGGGCACCTTCACCCGACTAAAGGCCAATTGCACCGAACTTACATGAGGATGAAAGGTGATCGCCGCCGCTGGGAGCACTTGCAATAACTGCCTGCCGAAGCCAAAAAAGAGCGGATCCCCAGACGTCAAGACCACTACCAGGGCAGGTTGCGGTTGCGCTAGATGCTGCTGCAATCGAGTCGGCAAATCGGTGAGCGACCAACGTTGAGCCGGGTGGTCGGCAAATTGGGTAAGCAAGCGATCGCCCCCCGCCAAAATCTGAGCTTGCTGGATGAGTGATCGGGTCGATTCTGACAATCCCGCTGCCCCATCCAGACCCACTCCCACCACTTGAATCGGGGTCATGGCAGCGCTTCCCAGGCCAGTACGAGCAGGGCATTCACGATGGCGGCGGCCACGGTCGAGCCGCCTTTGCGCCCCGCGACGCGGATCTGGGGCACCGCCAATGCCGCCAACCGCTGTTTGGCTTCTAACACGCCGACAAAGCCGACCGGCACCCCGATCACCAGGGGCGGCACCACGGGGGCCTGTTCCAGGCGATCGCACAGGGCTTGTAACGCGGTGGGCGCATTGCCAATCACGTAAACTGCTTCTGGCCATTGCTCCCAGGCGTTGAGCAGGCCCGTTTCGGTGCGGGTTTTGCCAGGGGCGGCGACGGCCACCAGTTCCACGGCAGTCCAGAGCGGATTGCCAAACGTGCGCTGCACCATGCCCTGACAGCCCTGCCGGACCATGCCGACATCCACGACAAGGGGCGCACCGCCTTGCAAAGCCGTGATCCCCGCCGCGATCGCCCCCGGCGAGATCTGCAACAATTGGGCAAATTCGAAATCCGCTGTCGTGTGCACAATGCGCCGCAGGATGGCATACTCCTGGGCCGAAAAGGGGTGGGGGCCGATCTCCTGATCAATCAGGGCAAAACTTTGGTGCAAAATCGGATGTTGCGATAGGGGTGGCATGGTGACATTCCCAGCGGGACTTAAGATCTTAGAACGAGGCGCGCTTAAGGGATACCTACGAAATCAATGGCAGTCTATTACTTTTGGGGAGAAGATGATTTTCAGATGAATCAGGCGATCGCTCAGTTGCGCGATCGCGCCATTGATGCGGCTTGGGCCAGTTTCAACTACGACAAACTTGCCAGCGATGAGGCCGAAGCGCCCATCATGGCGCTCAACCAGGCCATGACGCCCCCCTTTGGGACCGGCCAACGCTTCATCTGGTTAGCCAATACACCCCTGGGTCAGCGGTGCAGCGAAGCCCTGCGGCTGGAATTTGAGCGCACCCTGCCCAAACTGCCCGACACAACCATTCTGTTATTGAGCAGTCACCAAAAACCAGATGGCCGCGCCAAATTCACCAAATTGCTGCAAAAATATGGCGAAATTCGCGAATTTGGCACCATTCCCCCCTGGAAGAGTGACCAGATTGCCCGCCAGATCGAGCAAACCGCGAAAGGATTAGGTCTCACCCTCACCTCAGAGGCGGTCGATTTACTCGTGGAGGCGGTGGGCAACCAAACTCGCCAACTCATGCTCGAACTCGAAAAACTCTCGCTATTTTGGGGCGATCGCGCCGACCCTATTGATGCCGCTGCCGTCGCTCAACTCGTCACCGTCAGTACCCAAAGCAGTCTACAACTGGCCGCTGCCCTGCGCGAAGGCAATACCGAGCGCGCCTTGGGATTGGTCGCTGATTTACTCAATCGGAACGAAGCCCCCCTGCGGATCGTCTCTATCCTAGTAGGGCAATTTCGCACCTGGCTATGGATCAAGGTCATGGTTGAGCGGGGGGAACGCAACCCTCAAACCATTGCCAAAGCGGCGGAGATTGGGAATCCGAAGCGGGTGTACTTTTTGCAAAAAGAAGTCGCTCCCCTCACCCTAAGCAGCTTACAAACCGCGTTAGAACACTTGCTAATGCTGGAGGTCGGCCTTAAAAGCGGACAGGATGCTACCGCCCTATTGCAAACCAAGGTGGTCGAAATTGCCCAAATTTGCCAAAATCCTCATAAGATTCGATCGCGTTCAGGCTAATCTCCTGATTAAAATAAGAATCTGCATGAGCGATTGTTGTCCACACTGAATTTCTGATAGAGTCTCAGGCTATGACCCACACTCTTATGAAGAAGACCTTACGACTGCGGCAACATACCTTAAAATTCCTGGCAACCGGTCTGGTTTCAGGATGGTTGGGAGTCATCGGGTTGCCCCCACTCTCCACTACTGTACAATTGCCGCTTACCCAGCAGGCAGCGATCGCCCAGGCTGACATTTCTAACGAAGAAATTACTCAGTATGCTCGGGCAGTGCTGGCGATCGATCAGTATCGCAATGCGGCCTATACCGAAATCAAAGATATCCTGCTCACCGTAGAGATGGATATTAGCGAAATCAACGTTAGTTGCACCGATACTCAAAATATTTCTCAGGTGCCGCGATCGGTGCGCCGCGACGTGCGCGAAATTTTGACCCGTTACTGTAACCAGTCTCGCAGCGCCGTCGAAGACACTAACTTGACCCCTCGACGATTTAACCAAATTACCGAGGCCCACTCCTCTGACCAAACCGTATTTGAGCGCATTCAGCAAGAGCTGATTCGCCTACAGCAAGGACAGTAGCTGATTGACTGACAAAAGTTCCTCGCGTAGGTTGGATTAAAACGAAGTGAAACCCAACACCAGAGGCGGTTTCGTTAGGTTACGCTGGCGCTAGCCCAACCTACGGCAAAATAAGGTTTTTGAGAGTCTTGTCAGTCAACCAGGGACAGTAGAGCCTGAAGGCCGAGCTCAATTACGAGTTGTCGCATTTGGGGCGGAAAAGCAATAGGGAAACGGAGAAACCGCTGAGACTCGCAGCTGAATCCATTTCCCATTTTGGTCATGCATCAGGGCGCATTACAGGCGTTGTGCCCTGACGCATCAGAGTTTTAGGTTTGATAAGATTCGTAGCCCCTCAGACCAAGGGCCGCAAGCCTCTTTACAACACAAGGCTGGTTTCTAACCAATCGTAGATTTGGTCGAGTTGGTGAGTGGTGACCAGCCCGTATTGCCACAGAATGATGGGCAACAGGTTGGGCGACGAAGCGGAACGGCGCAAACCCAAGGCGATCGCCTCAGCTGGGAGGGCTAACTCCTGCCGCAGAAACTCAATTAATTGGCTTTGCTGACTCATGGTAATGAGGATTTTGCCGAGAGGACTTCGTGACCATTGGCAACAGCATACCGACGAAATTAAAATCTGGACGATTTGCTTAGCGAGATGCAACAGAAGCTTTATTTTTCGAAAAGGTTATTGTGAATCGAGGATTTTGCCGAGAGGACTTCGTGACCATTGGCAACAGCATACCGACGAAATTAAAATCTGGACGATTTGCTTAGCGAGATGCAACAGAAGCTTTATTTTTCGAAAAGGTTATTGTGAATCGACAGAACTAGAAATCCTGCTATTTCAGATGCTTCACGCTACCGATAGAGGGATAGTTCTGCCTGCATTCCTTGAGATAAGTAGGCAGTTGCAATTAAACGTAAGACGCCGTAGGTTGCGGTTGAGGAACGAAACCCAATACCCGCATGGGTTACGCTATCGCTAACCCATCCTACAGTTGAATCAGCCCAGCCACTTAGGGGTGCGATAGTTGAAGCGATCGCCCAAGCCTGCGGGCTCTCATCCACTGCCTTGCCAATGCCTCAGTTCCAAAACTCAATCCAGAGTCGGCGGAAAAACCAAGGCAATCTGAAGAATGCTAAAGCCTCCGCTTTAACTAAGGGATGAGGATCATTTAACAGCCAAATTGTTAGGGTAGGCATCTTGTCTGCCTGGGGACAGCCGAGACGGCTATCCCAACTTATTGAAATTCCATTCCTAAGTCGGTTTAATCCGGTAAGACCTGAGGGGGAATGTCCCCCTCCCCATCGGGAACCCGTTTGAGATTGCGGACCCAAAGCTCGCCATACAACTCTTCTTGGGATAGCTCAACTTTTGACTGAGCCGAGAGATAGAGCAACCCCCAAAACACCCCCACCTTTTCGTGAATCTCTGCCGCTTCTGGCGACTCGGCCACATGGTTATCTTGAGTAGAGGGACGGTGCTTGGGCCATTCCACCAGGAGTTCTTCAAAGTTGAGCCAGCTCAAGGTTGCTTCGAGGGCATCCCAATATTTATCGAGAAAGGCTTCGAGGGCATCGGCAATTTCTGATAGGTTTTCTTGGTGAGCCAGTTGGGTGATGGCCCGCACCGCATGGCGCTTGGGAATCGGGGCCGCCCGACGAGTACGGGCCCTTGTCGGCTGATCAGAAATGACCGCAGCGATGGTTTCTAGCTGCTCGATGAGTTCGTTCAGGGTGACCTGGCGGCGTTCTGGGGGGGGCGCGATCGCCCGACGATGTAAATGTTGCTCCAGATTGCGAGGCAGCGGCATTTGCACAAATTCATCAGCGACGTCGAAAAAAGCCTCGGCGTCTAATTCCGCCTGGGCTTCTTCCAGCTCAGCCCGGACTAGGGTGTCGGCTTTCAGCAACACCAGCATTGAGGCGTATAAAAAAGCTTTGCCCGACTCCGACAAACTCGCCTCATAGGGCGATCGCCCTGATTCAGGCAGCGCGACAGGTTCCATCTTTAGCGTTTTGAGAAAGCGATCGATGACCTCAATCACCTTGACATCCCAGGGATCAATTTCTCCTTGTTCTGCCAGATCGATCAAAAAGGCGATCGCGCTTTGGGCTAAAGACACCGTCATAGAAACCTGCTAACTAGCAAATGCCTCACTTGACTCCGTATCGTTATCGCCGTTTTTTGAAGCAGGCAGCATGGGTTGCTGTTCTAGCTCGACTCGATAACGCTCAACATCGCGCTCGAGTTCCTGGATCCGCAGTTCACGCTGCTCAATCTGCTTACCTGAGCCCAGATATCCCTGCACCTGTACCCACACGCTAAATACCCACGCCAAAACCGCACCAACCCCCATGGCCACAATCAACTCGATGCAGAGGGGCGCTTCTAAATCGACCCCCTGCACGATATGGATGACAGTGGGATCGGTGTTTTCGATGCCAAACAGCACCAGCGCGAGGGAAATAACGAAGATTACGACAAAGTTGATCTGCCGCATGATTGCTGACTCCTAACGTCGTCGAAAATAGTTTCAGTCACATCAAAGCGTTGCAGTTTTCAAAGCTTGATCAAGCTATCCCACTACAGACGGTTCCCCCTTACTATAGAACGCGAGTGCGATCGCGACTCAAATCTAGCTGAAGAATTAGGCCCGGCTTGGCCGTAAATTCGCCCCCCTTGAGCCCTCACCCTTCTGTCTTGCCGACGTTAAGACTTTGACGCACTGTGGCGGTGATTGCTCAACGGGTTTGTTATGATAACTCGGCACATGGGTATGGGCGCGATCGCCCCCAACATTTCTGATGGATTGGTCTGAGCTTTGGCTACTGCTAGCACCACCGATTGTGGGGGGGATGATTGGCTACTTTACCAATGACCTGGCCATCAAAATGTTGTTTCGGCCTTACCGACCTTACTACCTGTTTAAGCGTCGGTTGCCCTTAACCCCTGGTCTCATTCCCAGCAATCAGGAAAGGTTGGCTCGCCGCGTTTCTGATACCATTATGGGCTCGCTGCTGACCCCCGCCGAGATGGAAAATCTGGCGCGGCGGCTATTGCAGACGGAGCGGACGCAACAGGCGATTCGTTGGCTGCTAGAACTCAGCCTGGAACAGGTGCAGTCTCGTAATCAGGCCCGCACGGCGGAGATTGTCGGCAAGGTGCTCAAAGATGTCTTTGGCACTTCGTTGCCGCGATTGCTGCGGGTATGGGCGCGGCGAGAAGATTTCTTGCAGAGCCAGATTGACCAAATTTTTGACCAGGTACTGCTGGAATTTCAGCTCTCGCCGGATCAGGCTCAGCAACTTTCCAGTTGGCTGCTAATTTCGGTACTGCCGCCCGATCGCTTGCGGCGGACACTGATTGACTTTTTGACCGATCGCAATATTCAGACCATTGATGAAATCTTTCGATCGCGCACCAGCGGCACCTACTGGGTGGTCGCGAATTTGTTTGGCGTGCGCAATGCTCTGACCCGCCTGCGTACGTTTTGCCTGGATGAGCGGGAGGTGACCAATACCCGCATCGCGGAACTGCTGGAAGCGCTCAACGCCAACGCTCGGTTACAGGAAATTTTGCAGCAACTCACCCTCCAGCGGGTACCGGTGTCGACGGTACGCGAACTGCGAACAACCATTCGGGAATCGGTGCGGGGCTACATTCGTACGTTGGGGCCGGATATGCTGAAGGGTCTCAGCAACACCATTAATTGGGAAATGTTGGCGACGCAATTGCTGAACCGCCTCCAAAATTCTCAAATCATTACCGAATCGCTGGATCCGGTCAGCGAAGAGTTAGCCCTCATTTTGGAGCGCTACTTAGAGCGGGATCTGGAAAGTCTGGTAGCGCAAGTAATTCCAATTTTAGATATTGATCGGGTGATTATCGAGCGGGTGAATGCGACCAATCCCAAGGATTTGGAAATGGCAGTGCAGGGCATTGTGCGCAACGAATTGCAGGCAATTGTCAATCTTGGTGGCGCGTTAGGCTTTTTGATTGGCGGCTTTCAGGCGGTTTTCTACTATTTGCGTTAGGCGGGCGATCGGTCACAATAGCAAGTGATTGTTTCCCCGCTTTTCGCCATGCAGGTTTTACTCGTTCACGGTTTGAGCCGCACCCCCGCTTCCTTTGCGCCGCTGGGTTGGCGTTTACAAGCCGCTGGTTGGCGACCCGCCATGTTCGGTTATGCGGCCTTTTTGGAAACCTTTGATCAAATTGTGGCGCGGTTGCGGCAGCAACTCCAGGAACTCAGCCAGCAAGGGCCATACAGCGTGGTGGTGCATTCCCTGGGGGGGCTATTGGTCAGAGCGGCCCTCGCCTCGGAAGCCGTGCCCCCACCGGCCCATATCGTGATGTTGGGGACTCCCAATCAGCGCCCCCGGCTGGCCCCGATCGCCTGGCACCTGCCACCGTTTCAATGGTTTACCGGCCAGTGTGGTTTTAATCTGACCCAGCTCGATTTTTTTCAAAAATTGCCTCGCTTGCGATCGCCCTACACCTTGATTGCTGGGGTCGGTGGTCCTCGGGGCTGGCTGAGTCCCTTTGGTCATGAGGCCAACGACGGCATTGTCGCTGTCAAGGAAACGCTTTTGGCGGCAAGCGATCGCCCGCTGGAATTTCCGGTCGAACACACGTTTATGATGCATGACCTGGCGGTGCAATCAGCGGTGATCGCGGCGATTCGGCGAGCGGTGCGGAAATAAACGGGCTGGGCCAGGGCGAGGCCGCGATCGGTCGGTGGGTAAACAGGTCATGTAGGGGCGAGGCATTCTCGCGTTGCACCTTTTGGTGATGCCCGAACCGTTACATCGAGAATGCCTCGCCCCTACGGCACCCACCTCACCGACATCTACCCTGCCACCCTCACCCTCAAGCCCTAGGGGCAGGCTTCGCCAACACACTCTGCCACCAATTGATCCAACTCCGCTTGCATCGCTTGCACTACCTGGCGATAGCACTGGTCAACATAGGCGCGATCGCGAACGGCGTCTTCACCATAGCGATCGAACCAAATGGGGGGACAAATGCGGGTGTGAATGGGGCGAGGGAAGGGGATGTTGGGCAAGGGGCCAAAGGCGATCCCCCAGGGCAGTCCCAAATAGATGGGAAATGCGCCGGGATCGATGCCCAATAGCCAGGGAAAATGCCCGTGAGCGATCGCCTGCAGGTCTTCATAAATGTCGGCCAGCACGATCAGGGTTTCGTGAGCGCCGTGGGAAATCATGGGCACGATGGGCAGTTTGTGCTCCAGCGCCAGTTTGATGAAGCCGGTGTGGCCGTTCAAGCAAATGCGGTGCCGCAAAGCATAGGGCCGAAACACATCTTTCACGCCGCCGGGGTAAATGCCCAAACTGGCTCCTGACTCCAGGGCCTTGCGGGCCATGCGCGGTGTGGCGCGAATGGCCCCCAGGTGCGCTGCCAAACGGGCAACGACGGGCATCGCCTGCCACATCCGCGTATCCATCAGCGCATAGATGGGACGCTCTGGCCCAAACTGATGCAGCCACTCGTAGGTGATCGCGAGCGTGTCGGGCGCACCGAGACCGCCGTTGTGGGAGCCGATCAGCAATACCTGCCCCGCCGGAACGTGCTCCCAACCGTCGGTTTGGGTCTGAAAGTAGGTATGGGTGATCCACTCTAGCAGCGGCAAGGTTTGTTCAATGATTGCGGGGGAACGCCCCGCCAGCGTGAGGCCATTGAGGTTGGCCGGGGGGGCGATCGCTGCCTGCCAGCCCAGGTCCATTAGCGGTTGCAGGCGATCGTGCCAATCAGTCAAAGCTTGCAAGGTCAAAATCTCCACACAGCATTTCTTAGTGTCGCTGATGGGGGGACATTTCTTCGTGACTCCATTGGGGGATCGGCTCCGAGCGCAACCTTTAAATTTCTATTTATCGATAGAGGCATGATCCCACTTTTGAGGGGTGAAACCCGCTACGAGGTTTTATTCAATGTACTCATGGGTAGACAAGTGCGGTTACCCGGCTACTGCATTGGGAAGTTCAATGGCTCAAACGTTACGCAACTGGTTCAGCATTGGTCGGCGGCAGGTCGGTCGTTGGGTGGGGTTGGCGATCGCTACCGGCATCGCCCTGGTAGCCTTTAATGCCGTGGTGTGGCCGCAGTCCGAGCCCGTCACCATCACCTTTTTAGCGCGGGCGGTCGAAGCCCAGCAGTTGCAGCTCTTGGCCGAGCAGTTTGAGCAAGAGCACCCAGATATCACTATCGACATTGTGGCCGGCCCCAATGCGGCTGATAACGTCGAGAATCTCTACACCACCTCGTTTCTCCTCGGTGATTCACCCTATGATCTGGTCTACTCGGATGTCGTGTGGATTCCCAAGTTTGCGGCGGCGGGCTGGTTGCAGGATTTGAGCGATCGCGTCGATGACGACACCCTCACCGAATTCTTAGATGCCGATGTCGCTGCGGGACGCTATCAGGGTGGCTTGTATCGCATACCCTTTCGTTCTGACATGGGCATGTTGTATTACCGCACCGACTTGCTGGACGAGATTGGTGTGGCACCACCCGAGACTTTTGCCGACCTGATCGCCGCCTCTGAAGCCATTCAAGAAACCACCGACGTGCCTTACGGTTACGTTTGGCAGGGGTTGCAGTACGAGGGGCTGGTCACCAATTTTGTGGAAATCATGGCGGGCTACGGGGGCTTTTGGGTGAATCCCGACACCCTGGAAGTGGGCCTTGACAGTGAAGCAGGCATCAACGCCATCAAGTTTTTGAAACAGGTGATCGACCAGGGCATTACCCCCGCTGGCGTCACCAATTACTTAGAGGAAGATTCCCTGCGGGTTTTTGAAAATGGCAACGCGGCTTTCTTGCGGAACTGGCCCTATGTGTGGGCGGAGGCCAACAAAGACGGTTCTCCGGTGCAGGGCAAGATCGCGCTGAAGCCGATGGTGCACGGGCCGAATGAGAATTCCGCCGCTTGTCTGGGGGGCTGGGGCTTTGCCGTGTCCGCCTCGACGCCGCATCCCGAGGAGGCGTGGGCAGTGGTGGACTTTTTCACCAGTCAAGCGGCGCAGAAGCAATTTGCGCTGGAATATGCCTACGTGCCCAGCCGTCGCGACTTGTTTACCGATGCCGATATTTTGGACCAGTTTCCCCACTACGAGCAGCTTTTGGCAGTGGCGGAAACGACCATTCCCCGTCCCCCGGTCGGTCAATACGCGCAGATTTCCGACATTTTGCAGCGCTATCTGAGTTCTGCTCTGACCAACCAGATGACGCCGGAAGCGGCGATGGAAAAAGCAGCGGGGGAAAGTCGTCGGGTACTGGGGGACAGCACCTAGCAACAGACGAGTGACGAGTTTTGAGTGCTTAGTTTTGAATGTTGCCTTGGCTACTCAACTCAACCGTCAAAATTCTCAGCTCAAAAAATGCCGATGCCCTGAATCCCCAAAATTCTGACCGTTTTTGTTCGTTACAGTTGCTTGCGATCGCACCATGACTCAAGACTACATTCGCCAGAGAGAACGCCGGACGGGCTGGTATCTCACCATTCCTGCCGTGCTCGTGCTGCTGCTGGTGTACGCCTATCCGATTATCTGGGCCTTTGTATCCAGCCTGTTTACTGAAAACCTCAGCACCAATCTGACGCGAGAATTTTCCGGCTTGGACAACTATGTTCGCCTCGCCCTGGATGGCCGCTTTTGGAACAGCATTTGGAATACGGCGGTGTTCACGGTCATTTCCCTGATTTTTGAGTTGCTGCTGGGGTTGGGCATTGCCCTGACGCTCAATCAGGCATTTCGGGGACGGGGCTTTGTCCGCACCTCGGCAATTTTGCCCTGGGCGTTGCCGACGGCGCTGATTGCCCTGGCCTGGCGCTGGATTTTCAACGACCAGTTCGGCGTCTGGAACGACATGCTGATCAACTGGTTTCACATTATTCAAGAACCCATCAGTTGGTTGGGGGATCCCGTCTGGGCCATGGTGGCGGTGATTGCCGCCGATGTCTGGAAGACGACTTCGTTTGTGTCGATTCTGCTGCTTGCGGGGTTGCAGTCGATTCCCCAAGATTTGTATGAGGCCCACGCGATCGATGGCGCGTCGTCCTGGCAAAGCTTTCGGCAAATTACCCTGCCGCTGATCATGCCGCAGCTCCTCATTGCTATGCTGTTTCGCTTTGCGCTAGCCTTTGGCATTTTTGACCTGGTGCTGGTGATGACCGGCGGTGGCCCCGGCGGCGCAACGGAAATGGTGTCGCTCTACATCTACGACACCGTCATGCGCTACCTGGATTTTGGCTATGGCTCAGCGCTGGTGGTCGTCACCTTCTTGATGTTGATTACCGTGGTGGCGATCGCCGGGTTCAGCATTGCCAAGTCACGCACTACCACGGGGGTGGAATAATCATGACCACTGCACAACCACCAGTCACACCGCGATCCACCGAATCGCCGGGCCGCGGCATTCCCTGGATGCGCCTTGCCCTGTGGGCAGCGGTGATCTTCACGGTGCTCTTCAGCCTTGGCCCCCCGATATGGGAGCTGCTGACCTCCATCAAGACGAACGAGGCGATTACCGCTGATTCCGTCGTCTATATTCCTGCCTGGGATCAGTTGACCCTGGAGCACTACGTTCAACTGTTCACCCTCAATCGGTTTCATATCTACATCCTGAACAGTTTGTTCGTTGCGGTGGTTTCGACCATTCTGTGCCTGGGCATTGGCTCCCCCGCTGCCTACGCCCTGGCCCGATTGCGCATTCCCGGTGAGCGCATCGTGCTGACCGGCGTTATGGGCGTCACCCTGTTCCCCTACATCCTGCTGTTTTTGGGGCTGTTGCGGTTGGTGCAGTTTACCGGATTGGCAAACAACTACCTGGCGCTGATCATTCCCTACACCGCCATCAACCTGCCCCTGACGATTTTGGTGATGCGCAGCTTCTTTCAGCAGTTGCCTAAAGATTTGGAGGACTCCGCCAAGGTCGATGGCTACGGTGTGCTGCAAATGCTCTGGCAGATCATTCTCCCCATGACCCTGCCCGCCATGGTGACGACCGGCATTCTGGCCTTTATCTTCGCGTGGAACGAATTCATCTTTGCCCTCACTTTCATTACCCGCGAGTCGATGAAAACCATCCCCGTGGCAGCGGCGCAACTCGGCGGCACCAGCCTGTTTGAAGTGCCCTACGGCCCCCTTGCTGCTGCTACCGTCATCGGTACCCTGCCGCTGGTGGTGTTGGTGCTGTTCTTCCAACGCAAAATCGTTCAGGGCCTCACCGCTGGCTCCGTCAAAGGCTAACCCCTACATGCCGTCTGTCGGGGCGAGGCATTTTGGCAATTAAAGGCAGAGTCGAGAAATCACGTTATTCACAAAAGGCCTCGCCCCGACCCGCTTGCCCCCCAACCCCTCGCCCACCCACCTACTCCACCGACTACCCACCGACCCTGCCACCCTCATACCCACCGACCCTCACACCCACCGACCCTCACACCCTCATACCCACCCAAACCCATGTCTCAACTCGTACTCGAAAACCTCACCAAAGCCTACAGCCGCAAAGTTGTCCCCGTGAAGAATCTTAGCCTGAGTGTTGAAGACCAGGAATTTTTGACGCTGGTTGGCCCTTCTGGCTGCGGGAAGTCCACCATTCTGCGCGTGATTGCAGGACTGGAACAGGCCACCGAGGGCAAAGTCATCATCAACGGCCAAGATGTGAATCCGCTGCCGCCCAAGGAACGCAACATTGCTATGGTGTTTCAGAGCTATGCGCTGTATCCCCACATGACGGTGTACGACAACATCGCCTCGGGCTTGAAGTTGCGGAATCTGCCCTCCGGGGAAATCCAGAAGCGCATTCAAGATGCTTCCAAGGTGCTGGGCCTAGATCCCCTGATGGATCGGCGACCGTCGCAACTGTCGGGGGGGCAACGCCAGCGGGTTGCCTTGGGGCGGGCACTGGTGCGAGAGCCCGACGCCTTTTTGCTAGACGAGCCGCTGAGCAACCTCGATGCCCTGCTGCGGGAGCAGGTGCGGGCCGATCTGAAGCAGATTTTTGAACGCCAGAAGTCGCCTGTGGTCTATGTGACCCACGACCAGACCGAGGCCATGACCCTATCCACCAAGGTCGCAGTGTTGAGCGAAGGCTACCTGCAACAGCTCGGCTCTCCCAACGAAATCTACAAAACCCCGGCCAACCGCTTTGTCGCGGGCTTCATTGGCAGTCCTCAGATGAATTTGATCGAGGTGGAGCAGGTGGGCGGCGCGGTGCTACTGGGAGATTTCAAAATTCAGTTGCCGGAGGCCGCCCGGTCTCACGGTAGGTTGGTGATGGGTTTGCGGCCCGAGCATGTGCGCTTACCCGAGGCAGGCGATACGCAAACTATTCGCGGCGATGTCTTTTTGGTGGAGAACCTGGGCATGAGCGACTTGGTGAGTTTGCGCGTGCACGGCGACGACGATCTGGTGCTGCGATCGCTGATCCCTGCCGACGCTACCTGGAGCCGAGAAAACCTGGAACTGGCGATTCCGCCCCAGTCGATTCACTGGTTCACCACCGATACTGGGGCGCGGATTGAGTAACGAGTTTGGGGCGGCGAGTACTGGGTATTGGATGAGCGGTAGAGGCAATCGCCCTCTCTTACCTGCACTCCTCCTCCCCTAAATATTCGTGATGGCATCCCGCTGCTCTACTGGGGTGGGATTTTATCGATCTGAACACAGAAAAAATTAAAGAAATATTGCTCTGTCGACAAAGTTTTATGGTGGTTTGTCAATAAACAGTCTTGTTTTTAATAGGATAAAAGTGTGGTTTGAGGAGCACACCAATTATCGGAGTCATTGACAGCAGAATCCATCACTAAAGACGACTCAAGACTGAAAATTAATTTTCTACCAAGAGGCTGATGTCTTGCCCCTCAGGCATCTAACTTGGCTAGGGATCATCAGTTTCCATACCTTAGAGACTGTTGGAGTCAAATAATTTTGGGGGTTGCTTAAGTAAACTTTGTCTGTCAACTTCGTTTACTTTCCTTTTTGAGGCAAATTTTAGCCTGTCTGGTTTCCCCAGTTTGAAACAAAATTCGTGCTGTCTAGATCTCACTTTATCCGCTAACTGAAGCACTTCCCAAGGAGCTGGAAAATGGTTGCGATTTCTGTTCAAAAGGCTCAAGACCTAGTTCTCTGGCTAGATCAAATTCGTTTAGAAGATGTGTCCATCGTGGGCGGCAAGAATGCGTCCCTGGGCGAAATGATTCAGCAGTTAACGCCCCAGGGGATCAACGTTCCGTCTGGCTTTGCGACAACGGCCCATGCCTATCGCCACTTTATTGCTAGCCACAATCTTGATGAGCAGTTGCGATCGCTCTTCGCCGATCTCGACATCAGCAACATGCGGAACTTGCAGCAGCGGGGGGCCGCCGCGCGATCGCTGATCCTCAATGCGCCCTTCCCGGCGGATCTGGAACGGGCCATTCGCGAGGCGTATCAGGCGATGTGCGATCGCTACGGTGCCGATACCGATGTGGCCGTGCGCTCTAGCGCCACCGCCGAAGACCTGCCTGATGCTAGCTTTGCTGGACAGCAAGAAACCTACCTCAACGTCCATAGCGTGGCGGAGGTGTTGGAGTCCTGCCGCAAGTGTTTCGCCTCCCTGTTCACCGATCGCGCCATTTCCTACCGCCAGACCAAGGGCTTTGACCATTTCGACGTGGCCCTTTCCGTCTGTGTGCAAAAGATGGTGCGCTCTGACCTGGCGACCTCCGGCGTCATGTTTTCCATTGACACCGAAACCGGTTTCAAAGATGTGGTGCTGATTACCGCTGCCTACGGCCTGGGAGAAAACGTCGTGCAGGGCACCGTCAACCCTGATGAATATCGCGTGTTTAAGCCCACCCTCAAAACCGGACACCAGCCAATTTTGAGCCGTCGCCTGGGCAATAAAGCCCTGCGCATGGTTTACAACACGGGCGGCACCAAACTGGTGAAAAACGTTCAAGTGCCCCGCTCGGAGCAGAAACGGTTCGCCATTTCGGATGCGGAAGTGCTGCAGCTTGCCCATTGGGCCTGCGACATCGAAGACCACTACAGCCAACTGCGCGGCGGGTATTCGCCGATGGACATTGAGTGGGCTAAGGACGGCGAAACTGGGGAACTGTTCATCGTGCAGGCGCGACCGGAAACGGTGCAGTCCCAGCGGCAGACCAATGTGCTGCGAACCTATCATTTACAGAAATCTGCCGATCTGCCACCACTGACGACCGGACGAGCGGTGGGGGCGATGATCGGCAGCGGCAACGCCTGCGTCATTTTAGAGGTGGATGATATTGATCAGTTTCAGCCTGGTGAGGTGCTGGTCACGGCCAAGACCGACCCCGACTGGGAACCGATTATGAAACAGGCAGCGGCGATCGTCACCGATCAGGGCGGTCGCACCTGCCACGCGGCGATCATTGCGCGGGAATTGGGGATTCCGGCGATCGTCGGCTGCGGTGACGCCACGGCGATGATTCAGAACGAGGAGCCGCTGACGGTGTCCTGCGCGGAGGGAGAAGAGGGCCAAGTTTACCGGGGGCAACTGCCCTTTTCGGTGGAAGAGACGCCGCTGGATGACTGCCCCACCCCCCGCACCAAAATCATGATGAATGTCGGTAATCCCGAGGTGGCCTTTAGCGTATCAGCGCTGCCGAATGCCGGGGTGGGTCTGGCGCGGATGGAATTTATCATCGCCAATCACATCAAAGTGCATCCCCTGGCGCTGCTCAACTTCGATCGCCTCACCGATGGCTCTGCCAAGCGCAAGATCGCTCGCCTGACGGAGCAGTACGACGACAAACCTCAGTACTTTGTGGACAAGCTGGCCCAGGGCATCGGTACGATCGCCGCCGCCTTTTACCCCAAACCCGTCGTCGTGCGCATGTCGGACTTTAAGAGCAACGAGTACGCCCACTTGCTCGGTGGTGCCGCCTTTGAACCCGATGAGGAAAACCCCATGATCGGCTGGCGGGGCGCATCTCGCTATTACGACGAGCGCTACAAGGATGGCTTTGCGCTGGAATGTCAGGCCCTCAAACATGTCCGCGATGACATGGGGTTGACCAACGTGATCCTGATGATTCCCTTTTGCCGCACCCCCGATGAAGGGCGACGGGTAATCGCTGAAATGGCGAAACACGATCTGGTGCAGGGCGAAAACGGGCTGCAAGTCTACGTCATGTGTGAGCTACCCAGCAACGTCATGCTAGCGGAGGAATTTGCCGAAGTCTTCGACGGTTTCTCCATCGGCTCTAACGACCTGACCCAGCTCACGCTGGGCCTTGATCGCGACTCGGCCCTGGTCGCTCACCTGTTCGACGAGCGCAACGCCGCTGTGCAGCGCTTGGTCGCTAAAGCGATCGCCACCGCCAAGGCCAAAGGCCGTAAGATCGGCATCTGCGGCCAAGCCCCTAGCGACTACCCCGAGTTTGCCCGCTTTTTAGTTGAGCAGGGTATCGACTCCATCAGCCTCAACCCCGATGCCGTGATCAAGACCACGCTAGCGATCGCTGAACTCGAACAATCCCTCTGATGGCCACAGTCTGTCAACGCGGGGACCGGCTATCCCCGCGTCATGCTTCGGAAAAGGTGAACCTGACCGACTGACTATTCGCCTTATGCCCAATTGGTTAGGGGAAGATGCCGGCGAGCAGGCCAAGTCAATAAGCGCTGCGTTAAGTCGTCGGCACTGAGCGGTTGGGCAAAGTAATAGCCCTGGCCATATTCGCAATTCAATTCGTTGAGCAAATAGAGTTGCACATCTTCTTCCATGCCCTCGGCGGTCACATTCAGGCCCAGGGTTTGAGCCAGCGAGACAATAGTCCGCACAATTTCTAAGCTGTCGGCTTCGAGATGCATACGGCTGACAAAGGATTTGTCAATTTTGAGATTGTTGATGGGCAACCGACTGAGATAGCTCAGCGAGGAATACCCTGTCCCAAAGTCGTCAATGCTTAATTGAATGCCCCGTTGGCGAATCTGCTTCAAAGTATTGATGGTGGAATCGGTTTGCTCGATCAAGACACTCTCGGTCACTTCTAAACGCAGCGCCTGCCCAGGCACTTGAGTTTCGCGCAGAATCTGATCCAGAGTGGGGAGTAAATCGGGCGATCGCAACTGTTGACTCGCGAGATTCACATTGACCTTGAGGTGGCGATAGCGATCGCCTAACTGCTGCCACTGTTTCAACTGATGGCAAGCAGTTTGCAAAACCCAATTTCCCAGCGGCACAATAAAGCCTGTATCTTCAGCGATGGGAATGAATTCGTCAGGCTGGATCATCCCGACATCGGGATTATGCCAGCGAATCAGCGCCTCTAAACCGACCGGCGTCTCACTCTGCAACGACACAATGGGCTGATAATACAGCTCAAAGCTGCCATTTTCTAAGCTGAGGCGCATATCGTGCTCCAGCTTCAACCGTCGCATCATCTGGTTGTGCATGCCCTGGTCAAACAGTGCGTATCCCGATTGTCGGGCTGCTTTGGCCCGGTACATGGCGATGTCAGCATCGCGGAGCAAATCATGGCCCGCCTGATACCTCTTGGTCGCCATAACGATGCCAATACTGGCCTCTGTAAAGACCGTTTTACCGTCAATGAGCATGGGTTCGCTGAGCGCCGCCTAGATCCTTGCGCACACAGGCGATCGCTTCTTCAGTGCGCGTCACTTCCTCAAGCAAGACGGTGAACTCATCGCCGCCCAACCGTGCCACGGTATCTGCGCCCCGCAGACAGGTCAGTAACCGCTCGGAAACCTTAATTAGCAATTGGTCTCCAGCCATATGTCCCCAACTGTCGTTGATCACCTTAAAGCCCTTTGCAATTACTGGCAACAGGCCCAGCATTGCTAGAAAATGTTGTCTAACAGTTCGATGAGGCGATCGCACTCCTCCAACGTGTTGTAATGCACCAGGCTGACGCGCACCACTCCGTTTTGGGGCAGTAGGCCGAGGTCTTCGATCAGGCGCAGGGCGTAAAAGTGCCCGTAGCGGATGCCAATTTGGTGCGGATCAATTTGGGGGGGAATGGTGTCGCTGCTCAACCCATCGACCACAAAGGAAAGGGTGGGCACCCGCTGGGTCGCGTCGGCCTCAGGGCAGCCAATAATGCGCACCTTGGATTTACTGCGGAGAAAGCTCAACAGGCGATCGCTCAGCACTTCTTCATGCTGGCGGATCAGACCAAATGCTTGCTCAATTTGGCCATAGGGCGTGGTCGCCATGGCGGCTCCAAAATGATGCTGGGCCAAAGAACGAAAATATTGCGGAATCGCGATCGCGCTGTAACTCAACTCGTAGCTGGTGCCCCCTGGCTGAAATTTGTAGGGAATTGCCGTTTGCTCAATAAAAAAGTGGTTGTAGCTCGGCAACGCTAGCAAATGCTCTCCCTTGCCGTACAACATCGCCAAATGCGGTCCGTAAACTTTGTACAGGCTAAAGGCGTAAAAATCCACATCCAAAGCCTGCACATCGACTTGTCGGTGGGGGGCATAGGCGACGCCATCGACACAAATCAGCGCTCCGTGGGCATGGACGCGATCGGCAATGTTGCGGATGGGGTTAATCGTGCCCAACACATTGGAGGTGTGGGTCAGGGCCACCAACCGAGTGCGTGGCGTGAGTAACGCTTCCAAATCCTCAGGTCGTAACTCCCAAGAGGCCGGATCAACCCGCCAGGTTTTGATGACAATTCCCCGCTGCTGTAGCTCCATCCAGGGCGTGATATGGGCTTCGTGATCGGCATTTGTGACGATGATTTCGTCCCCCGGCTGGAGCGTCTGACCAAAACAGTGGGCCAAAATGCGGAACAGGGCCGAGGTGCTGGGACCCAACACCACCGTGTCCGGATCCGGTGCGTTAATCAGCTGCGCGATCGCCCTTGCGCCCTGAGCCACCCGTGCGGTCGCCGTTTGCGAAACCGCGTAGGAAGCCCCCAACTGCACATTAGAGTCGTAGAGAAATTCGGTAATCCGCTCGACTACAGATTGCAAAATTTGCGAGCCGCCCGCGTTGTCAAAAAAGGTCCATCCCTGGTGCAGTGCCGGAAATTGCGCCCGGACAAAATTTAAATCTAAGGGAATCGGAGTGATGAGCGGCAGTTGGGTCATGGGCTTTTCGATGGGGGGTTGGCCTTATTATGCCGGGCGACTGAGTTGGCTGGTGTCACCGCTCCCAGCCATTACCCCAGTCAGAGTGTGAAGCTAGCCTCACGAATAGTTGAAATCTCTCTATACCCCGAGCAATTACCGAGACGAGAACGGGTTGGATCGGGCACACTAAAACTGTATTTCAGGGATATCAGTTGGCACTATGAGCTCTCAAAACCTTACCCTCGTTCTAGCCGAGTTACAGGCTCGGATGGTGACTACCGGTAACATCAGCGATAACCATCGCCGTGTCCTCTCAGAGGCGCTCAGTTCACCCAGTCTGGAAGAAACGGCCCGGTTGGCGATTGACCGTTTGCTGGTGGGCACTGCTGGCGATCGCATTCCTCATCCTCAAGCTTAATCCCCCTGATCGCGGCTAAATCCCCAAACGCTGGTACACCTCGTCTAGATTCCGGAGATGATGGTTGGGATCAAAACAGGCAGCGATTTCCTCAGTCGAGAGATGGGCTTTCACGCGATCGCTACTGCTCACCAAAGCCCGAAAATCGCCGCCCTCCGTGTTCCAAGCCTGGTGAGCCAGGGACTGCACAATGGCGTACGCTTCTTCTCGCGCTAACCCCTTATCCACCAGGGATAACAGTACGCGCTGGCTAAACACCACCCCACCGTACACGTTCATATTGCGCTGCATGTTTTCGGGGTAGACGAGCAGCTTTTTGATCAAGTGGGTGGTCTCCACCAGCATGAAATGAATCAAAATGCAGGAGTCGGGGAGAATCACCCGCTCCACCGAACTGTGGGAAATATCGCGCTCGTGCCACAGGGCTACATTTTCCAACGCCGCCATGGCATTGCCGCGAATGATGCGCGCACACCCCGTCAGCCGCTCTGACCGAATCGGGTTGCGCTTGTGGGGCATGGCCGAAGATCCCTTTTGCCCCTTAGAGAAAAATTCCTCTACCTCCAACACGTCAGTGCGCTGCAAGTTGCGGATTTCGACGGCAAACCGCTCAATGGAGGCCGCCAACAGCGCCAGCGCATTCATGAATTCGGCGTGAATGTCACGGGAAATCACCTGGGTCGAAGCCGTGTCAGGACGGAGCCCTAGCTTTTGACAGGCCAGTGACTCGATGCGCGGATCGATATTCGCATAGGTGCCCACCGCCCCGGAAATCTTGCCCACGGCGATTTTGTCGGCGAGATGGGTGAGGCGATCGCGGTGGCGCATCATTTCCGCCAGCCACCCCGCCAGCTTGAACCCAAAGGTGATCGGCTCGGCGTGGATGCCATGGGAACGACCAATCATCACGGTGTCGCGATGTTCCTGCGCCCGATAACGAATCGCCTGAATCAAATTTTCCACATGGGTCATGATCACCTTCAGGCTGTCCACCATTTGCAGGGAAAGCGCTGTGTCCAACATGTCAGAGCTGGTCATGCCCAGGTGAATGTAGCGCCCGGCATCACCCACATACTCATTAACATTGGTGAGAAAGGCGATCACGTCATGGCGGACTTCCGCCTCAATTTCTAAAATGCGGGCGGGGTCAAAGTCTGCCTTTGCCTTGATTTCATCGACGGCCTCTTGGGGGGTGTAGCCCAACTCTGCTTGAGCTTCGCAGACCGCAATCTCAACCTGCAACCAAGTTTTGTATTTATAAAGGTCGTTCCAAAGTTCGCCCATCTCGGGCAGGGTGTAACGTTCAATCAAGGCGACAAGCAGAAAACAACCGATCTATATTACATGGCGACGTTCCCCCGCGCGGTTTTTCCTCACAAACTGAAGTAGATCCGAGTTTCCATCGGATCGCTGACTCGGGGCTAGAATCAGCGATCGCGATCGCGCAACTAGGGACCGAGGGGCGCGACTGTTCGAGGATTCCAGCGCGATCGCGATTCCTCAATGTGCATGTTTTGCTCGTCTTTTTTGAGGTGCCGGGGGCTACTCTCAAATGAGAGGGAAGAGGGCATAGGGTCAGTGCCGTATTCCGCTTTGATAAAGGCAGACACCACTTCATAGCTGGGTGAGAAGGGTTCGTCAGCCAGTTCAGCCATGGCTTGCCCCAGCCCCAGCGCCGCCGAAAATAGCCCCGTGCCATCGTCAAAGAACCGCTCCGTGGTTGCCCCATAGGCCGAGTAGGGATGGCACGACAGGTCTGCTGGCGCAGTGGCCGCCACCCAGGATGAGTAGATCCAGTATTCGCTAAAGGTGCCGAAGTCGTTGGCCGATCGCATCATCAGTTGCAGCCAGTGATCGGTGGACTGGTAGTAGGCTTGCAAGCGCTGGGCCATGGTCAGTAGGTGAGCCTGCTTAAACCACATGTGATGGGGAATGAAGGTGCCCGCTGGATCAGTGAGCGGCTCCACAGCTAGCACGGTGCGAATCCATCTGGCCCAGGTATCGACGATTTTGGCGTTGCCGGTCTGATTGCTCTGGAGCAGGGCAAAAGTATGCTTTACCGCGCCCCCGAGATCTTGAAAAATGGGCCAGGTGGCGACTGGCAGCAGGTCGCTATCCCACACCAGGTACCACTCGCTGAGGTCAGGGATGCTCTCGTAAGCTCCCAACTTCAACAACTGCTGATAAAACCAACCGGGAGTGTACAGCGATTCCCCCAGATCCAACTCCGCACAAATCTCGTCTTTGGTAAAGCCGATAGGCTGGAAAAACGCCTCTTCGTCATGAATCTGAATGGGGGCCACCTGCCAGGCGTCGATCTGTTGGCGGAGCGATCGCGCTTCGGCAGCAGGGGTAATGATATGAATGGTGCGGGGTTGATAGTGCTGGGTCAGTCCTTCGAGAACGGCCCGAGTATTCCATCGCACTTTAAAGAGGGGAATGACAAAATCAAACGGTTCGGTGGTCATGGCGTTACGCGATCGCCTCCTGAATGTTTGACAACATGGCTTCTCCTGCGGGAGTGTGAGGGGCCACAGTAGACGGATCTTCCAGACCCACATCACTACAGAGCGGCTCGATGCCGACCCCAGCGCGGGGATATTCAGCACAAATCGTTTGATATTCCGACACGGCGATGATCAGGTCATCCTGAGTCAGGGTGTTGAGATAGCCGCATTGACCGATCGCCCCTTGGGGTAACGGTGCCACCAGATTACCGCCCCGCTTTTGCACCATCTTTTCTTGGGCGGCCCACATCAGGTCGCGATCGAGCAGCACATCGCTCCACAAGCTCAAGCCAAAAGAACTGATCAGCCGCAAAATCCGGTGAAATTCTTCCTTACTGATCCACCGGTGGCGATAGCTCAAGTAAGCCCCAAAGCCCATGCCGATCGCCACCGCATGACCGTGCAGCAGCCCCGCCGCAATCTCAAAGCCCGGTGACCAGGTATGGCCGTAGGCGTGGGGGCGGCACTGGTGCGTTTCATACAGATTGTCGTATTCCGCTTCCACATAGCTGCGCATCGCTGCCCCCAAAATCTTTTGCGACAGGTCGCAGATGGGGGCGTCAGCCTGACAGTCCAGCGTGCCAAAGCGGGTGGTGATCAGTTCCGGCCCTGCCTGCTCCAAATAGGCAAACAGTTCCGCATCCTTGACTGTCGCCATTTTGATAATTTCGGCGATGCCGTGGCGCAGCCAGCCCCCTTTGAGGGTTTTGAAGAAGGCGCGATCGGTGATGGAAAGGACGGGCGCGTGGTAAGCCCCAAACAAATTTTTATAGCCAAAACCGTCGCAGCAGGTGCGCGGTGACGGTCCCGCGTCGATGCCCGCGACAATGGAGGTCGACAGCATGACGTAAGGGGTATTGCGATGGTAGAGCGCACAGGCCAGACCGCCCGTATCGGTCAGGACGCCGCCGCCGATGATCAGCACCGGCTCGTTGCGGGACACGCCCAGCCGCTTAAAGTCGCCCAGCATCCGCTCGACGGTGTGAATGCCTTTGTCCACTTCCATAGCGCGGTAAATCAGCTTGTCTAACTGGATGCCGTGATGGTCAAAATAATGCTCGATTTGTTCGCCGTAGAAGCGCTCAACATTTTGGTCAATCAGGCAAATGCAGCGCCCGGTAGCGATATACAGGTCGCGCAGAATGGTTTGCTGGGGGTCGAGCACGTTTTCTAGCACGCGAATAGACGTAAAGGTGCTAGAGGTCATCACGGCTTCGACGGTTTGATCGTCATCGGTGCTGACCACAAACCCCTGGCTTTGCCGATAGCTTGACGTGGGGTAGATCGCGTGGGGATCAGCCTCGACTAAATGGGCGGCAAGGTCTCGATAAAACTCACCATCGGCTCCATGTACCAGAACTTGCAGCAGCTTTTCCTGACCCAGGGGCGATCGCCGCACCTGCCCTGCAAAGTTTGCCCAGGTGACCCCGGCGGCCATATCAAAGGCCGCTAACAATTCCGACAATAGACTCAAAAAGTGATTGAGGGAGCTGTTGAGACAACTCCGCAACCGGCGACAGGCCGACAGCCCCGCGATCGCCCCCGCCGTGGCAAATTCTTGACCCAACTCAGGGGAAAAGGCCGGAGCGTTGATCAGTGCCAATAATAAATTTCGAAACTTCAGACTTGTAAAAAGCTGGGTAATCACTTTTTCCAAATCTTGATCTATCAAGGACTGGCTGTCATGCGCTGCAATAAAGGCCTTCACTGCCGAAGTAGTCGATGTCATCACAAGTTCCTGAAAAGACGTTGGCAACAATCGCAAGGGGGACTTATCCCGTGCTTAACGCAAGTTAACATAGTCACTCAGGAAAAGCTTAAAAGAACATTACAGATCTGGGGGTGCTCGCAATGATATGGTGGAGAGTCAATACGTAAATAAAGACATTCTGTTTGGCTTCCTTTTTGTCTCTGAAACCTTTTTGGAAAAAGGGTTTGAGCCGCTTAATCGGAGCTTCGCTCTTGCATGAAAAGCGGGTGTGAAAGGATGATCTTGTGCCCCGAAGGGAATGATTAGCCCTGTGGGTCAAAACTTTTGTTGAAATCAGAATCAGGATTCGCCTTATGTCGACGATCGCTTCCCCCGCTGCTGACGAAATCTGGATGCAGCGCTGTCGGCAATTAGCCAGCCAAGCTGCTGGTAAAACATCCCCCAATCCCCTGGTCGGTTCCGTGATTGTGCGGGAAGGGCAGGTGGTGGGCGAAGGCTTCCATCCGGGGGCGGGACAACCCCATGCTGAGGTATTGGCGCTGGGGGCGGCGGGCGATCGCGCGGCGGGGGCGACCCTCTACGTCAATCTGGAACCCTGCAACCACACCGGACGGACGCCCCCCTGCACCGAAGCGATTATGGCAGCGGGCATCGCGCGAGTGGTGGTCGGCATGATTGATCCCGATCCGCGCGTGGCGGGGGGCGGGGTGGAACGGCTCCGCCAAGCGGGTATTGAGGTGACCGTCGGCGTCGAAGCGGCCGCTTGTCAACAATTGAACGAGGCGTTTGTACACAGCGTTTTGCAGCAGCGGCCCTTTGGCATTTTGAAATATGCCATGACGTTAGACGGCAAAATTGCGGCCTCCAGCGGTCATAGCGCCTGGGTTACCGGACCCGCATCGAGAACCTGGGTGCACCAGCTCCGCAGCCGTTGTGATGCCGTGATTGTCGGGGGGCAAACGGTGCGTCAGGATAATCCTCGGTTAACAAGTCATGGCCAGGGCGATCGCAATCCCCTGCGCATTGTGATGAGTCGCCACCTGGACTTACCAGCACAGGCGCATCTCTGGGAGGTGAGTCAAGCCAAAACCATCGTTTTTTGCACCCCTGAACATGCTGCAGAACGGGAAACACAGCTTCAGCAACAGGGGGTAGAGGTGGTGACGCTGCCTGAGTTGACCCCGCTGGCTGTGCTCCGGGGGCTGCACGAACGGGGGCTGCGATCGGTGCTGTGGGAATGTGGGGGGCAGTTGGCGGCGCAGGCGATCGCGCAAAACTGTGTGCAAAAGGTATATGCCTTTGTTGCGCCCAAAATTGTCGGTGGCAAAACTGCCCCGACGCCTGTCGGTGAATTAGGGATCACACAAATGAACGAAGCGATTCACTTAAAAGATGTCACCTTTCAGCAAATCGCTTCCGATATTTTAATTGCAGGATATTTATCGAATGCAGGCGACTGAAGACAGGACTCAAGCTTCAGTGAACGGCTGGATCCGGATAGCCGGTTCCAAGGCTGCCAGATTATAACTAAACTTGCTGAGATAACTCGCTAGCGTCGTTCTCAGTTCGTCTCGGCTGCCGATCCCCTCAATGCGATAACAGAGATTGCCATCTTGAAAGAGCAGCAGAGTCGGCAATGTTTTCAAGCGATAGTGATTAGCTAACTTGAAATTTTCATCGGCGTTCACATCTACCAGGCGCAAATTACCTAGCCATTCATCCTGCAAACTAAGCAGCAGTGGCTCTACTAGCCGACAGACACCACACCAGGGAGCCCAAAAGTGCACAAGAACGGGAACAGGTGATCCCAGGACTTCAGTCTCAAAAGTCGATTCGTCAGCCGTCAAGGACATAGGTTTGTAAACAGGTTCATTAAAAAATCACTTTTGAGTTCATTGTATCGGAATCAGGTCGCCATCACGGCGCTTGCAGCAGAGTTTGTAGGCTTCTGATAACATCCCATGAGCAACAAATGTTCAACTAAGCATTTTTACTTGCCGAAGTGATTTCATCTTAAATGGCTTGATCCCCTCTAATTTTGGGCTGATTACCTGCAAACAATCGGTGATCTCCTCTGACGCCCTATAATCAGCCGTAATGTTCAGATATGCGCTTTTAAGATTGTTCTGCCGTTGCTGAGAAAACTGCAGGGAGCATTCAAATAAAGTTCACAAACTCACGACGGATCTTTGCCTAACCCTAGAGAAAATCTCATCATTCATCTCACCTTTGAGGGTTCCAAGCGTTGTCTTAAGATGAGGGAAGTGGGTATCGAAGTCAGACTCAAGTCCCTTTGATTGCGCCCCCAGTCCGAATTAGAAACTGGCATGGGATATCCAAGCCCAACCGCGCCGCGCGCCAGGCTCAGGTGGGGGTCTACCGCAAATCGCCGTTTGGCCCAGTCAATTCGGATGACGAAGACCATTCCCTAAGGAGATCTTCAGGAACAAAAATACTGGACTGTGGTGCATTACGCTGCGCTTTAGCGGAGCCATGCCCATCGGGCTATATGACACCCTACAAGTGGGAAATTCTTTTCCAGAGATCTCCTAAGGAATGAGAATTGAATAAGTTGGGATAGCCGTCTCGGCTGTCCCAAGGCAGGCAAGATGCCTGCCCTAACAATTTGGAGGTAATTTGATCCTCACTGCCTGGCGGTGGATCCTGGCAGTGAGGATGGTGGCAACGGTCTAGGCGCGTCACACACTTTTTAACGCTTTGCGACTGGCAACGAGATCGGCGATGCTCATGTGCTCGTATTTTTCAAAGGGCTGGTGAATCCAGGGGCTCTCTTCGAGATATTGGGCAAAGTAATCGGGCTTGGCCGAGGAGCAGGCTTTTTGCCAGAGGACGGCGGTGCGGATTTCGTCGATATAAAAGCCGTAATGATGGCGGAGCCACTGAATGCTGCGATCGAGCGTCGTGCCAGAATCCACCAGGTCATCGACAAGCAGCACGCGATCGCCCAGATTAGCCGAGGTCATGGTGAGATCTCGGGAAAATACGATTTTGCCGCGCTGCTGGTTGTGACTGCCGCCATAGGAAGCGGTCGACAAAATGGCGAGGGGCACATCATAAATTCGGCAAAGCAGATCACCCACCCGCAGACCGCCTTTGGCTAAGCACACAATTTGGTTGAACTCCCAGCCTGATTCATAGACCCGGACAGCCAGAGTCTCAATCAGAGCGTAATAATCGTCCCAGGAGACGTAAAGGTCAGACATAATCGCGATGGCAACAGCGCTGGCAGCGTCAGAACAAGATTGAGCCATGATACAACTTGATAGGCTCGACCGACTGATGTGAGGGGTACCGATGACCCATGAGTTTTCTGAAACTGCTGGCCCAGCAGCACCGCCAACGAAAATGTCGTTGTGGACCAAGTTGGCTTACGGGGCTGGCGACATGGGCGCGGGGATGACCTCGAATTTGATCGCCTTCTCGTTTTTGATCTTTTTGACGGAGGTGGCGGGTATCCGTCCGGCGGCGGCAGGCACCGTGTTGCTGATCAGCAAGGTTTGGGATGCGGTGAATGATCCCCTGGTGGGGGTGCTGAGCGATCGCACCCAAACCCGCTGGGGTCGTCGCTACCCGTGGATTTTGCTGAGTGCTTTGCCCTTTGGGTTCACCTTTTTTCTCATGTGGTTGGTGCCGGGGGGCGGTTCCGGCTTTCGGTTCTGGTATTACGTGGGCACCTCAGTGCTGTTCCAGATCTTCTTTACGACCGCCAACTTGCCCTATGCCACCCTAACCGCCGAACTCACCCAGGACTACGACGAGCGTACTGATCTCAATAGCTTTCGGCTGGGGTTTTCGCTGTTGGGGGCGATCACGGCGCTGGCGTTGGGGCTGGTGGTCACCTCCATCGTGGAGCAAGAAAGGCGGCAATACACGATTTTGGGGGGCGTGTGTGCGATCGCCTCCGTGATTCCGTTGCTGGTGTGTGTATTTGGCACGTATCCCCATGCTCAACGGACCGCCGCCATTGCCACCCAGGCGAATCCCAGCGAGTCGGACGAAGAGATTCCCTTTTTTGAACAGTTACGCATCGCTTTTCGCAATCGTGCCTTTCTCTACGTCGTCGGGATCTACCTGTTTGCCTGGTTGGCCCTGCAAATCACCGCCAGCATCATTCCTTTTTACGCCACCTTTTGGATGGGGTTGGATTCCTACTTTTTGCCGGCGCTGCTCGTGCAGGGAACGGCGATTATTATGATGTGGCCTTGCAACCTTTTGAGTCGCAAACTGGGGAAGCAGGGGGTGTTTTATGTGGGCATCGGGGTCTGGCTAATCGTGCAAATCGGCCTCTTCTTCTTGCAACCGGGGCAATTTGGGTTGCTCTATGCGCTGTGTGTCGCGGCGAGCTTTGGGGTGGCGACGGCCTATGTCGTGCCCTGGGCGATGCTGCCCGACGTGATTGAGCTGGATGAATTACGCACGGGTAAACGGCGCGAGGGCATCTTTTATGCGTTTATGACGCTCTTGCAAAAGTTTGGGTTGGCAGGCGGTCTATTTTTAGTCGGGGTCTTTTTAGAGGCGGCGAACTTTTTGGCCGAGTCGGATATTCGCATTGTGGCCCGACGCTTTATTCTGGGGGCCAGTCTAGAGGGGACGGGCTTTTCGCCGGCGCAGGCGATCCAGCCAGACACGGCGCTGTGGGCGATTCGGGCGTTTATGGGGCTAGTGCCGCTGACGCTGCTGTGCTGTGCCCTGGTGCTGTGCTACTTTTACCCCATCTCGCGCGCCGTGCACGCCGAGATCATGCTGCAGCTGGCGGCGCGGCGTGAAGCCGATGGGCGGCGATCCGCAGGTTGATGACGGGAATGGGAGCACAGGGGCCGCAAGCTCACTCGGGGCGATCGCACCGCTGTGCCAAGCGTAGAAAGAATTGCGGCAATCTCAATCTCATTAAGCCTGCTGGACTGCTGCGGGTGGGGCTCTCCCCTGATTGACTGACAAAAGTTCGCTTTGTAGATACTGTGTGGGCCTTGGGGCGTCAAGCGGTGGATGCCGCTGATTGAGGTGGCAGCAACTTAGCCGGGTCGTAAGGTTGATTCGAGGCTAAAGCACCATAGACGATACGAATGAGCTTGTGCATAGCGGCTCCAACAATGGCCATTTTGTTTTGCCCGCTGCCGCTCCAGCCAGTCTTCAGCAAAACCTACACCCATACAACAGAGACTGGATTTGCCCAAAATCACCTTCTTGGGAGGCTGTCGCTAGGGCGTGTCGTCAATTAATTCCAGCAGCCTTGAGCCACAAGCATGACCGCACCCACATCAACTTAATTCGCTAGGAGCTGCATCCCTTTGCGCCAAAGGATCTGGTCGCTCAATGATGACGGCCCCTAGTGCAGTGAACTGAATTCGTTCCCCCCTTCCCCGGATTTTGCATCAAAGTCGTTCCTGAGAGGGATGTGTCGTTTCTCAGCGATCCTCTAAAAAAGCGGAGAACCTTGAGATACTAGTCGTGTATTCGGCGACCCTGGGGAGACATGGCAGAACGGACTGAATTAATGCAGTCTAGAGGTTGAGGTTTCCTTGGGTAAGGTCATCGTTATCAGTTAACTGCAAACTAAATTTCCCCTTTTTATGTCAACTGCCTCCCTTTCTTCTGAGCTAGTTTACAGTGTTGTCGAAAATCGCCACAGCAACCCCTTCGAGGTTTTGGGTTCGCATCCGCGATCGCAAGACAACGGTCATTCAAGCTGGGTCGTGCGGGCTTATTTGCCCGATGCTGAGGCCGCCTGGGTGATTCATCCCCAAGAGCGTCAGGAATATCCGATGCAGACGGTGCATCATCCGCACTTCTTTGAGTGTGAGATCCCCGGCCAAGAAGACAAGAACTATCTCATCAAGGTGAAGGAAAACGGCCACGAGCGGGTGATGCGTGATCCCTATGCGTTTAAGTCGCCGCTGCTGACTGACTTTGACATTCACCTCTTTACGGAAGGCAATCACCACCTGATTTACGAAAAGCTGGGGGCACACCCCGTCGAGGTGGATGGCGTCACTGGCGTTTACTTTGCGGTGTGGGCACCGAACGCCCGCAACATTTCCGTGGTGGGTAATTTCAACAATTGGGATGGTCGCCGCCACCAAATGCGGCGGTTGAATGGCGGTGTTTGGGATCTCTTTATTCCCGAACTGCCAGTGGGCGAACTCTACAAATATGAGATTAAAAATGCCGAAGGGCATCTGTACCTGAAGTCCGATCCCTACGGCTTTGAGCAGCAGGTGCGGCCTGACACGGCCTCCATCGTGGCGGACTTGAGCTACGAGTGGCAGGACCAAGACTGGATGGAGCAGCGCCGCCACACCAATCCTCAAGAGCAGCCAATTTCGGTGTACGAAGTCCATGCGGGCTCCTGGATTCACGAGAGTATTGAGAATCCGCCCGGCCATGGCAACTATGCCGTGCAGGTAAGTCAAAAGCCCGATGCTCGCTTCCTCACCTATCGAGAGCTGGCCCATCGCCTGATTCCCTATGTGAAGGAATTGGGCTATACCCACATCGAATTGCTGCCGATCGCCGAGCACCCCTTTGATGGCTCCTGGGGCTATCAGGTAGCAGGACATTTCGCCCCCACCTCGCGCTTCGGCAGTCCCCAAGACTTTATGTACTTCGTCGATCAGTGCCACGAGCATGGCATCGGCGTGATTGTCGATTGGGTGCCGGGGCACTTCCCCAAAGATAGTCACGGCCTGGCGTTCTTTGACGGTAGCCACCTGTATGAGCATGCCGACCCCCGCAAGGGCGAGCACAAAGAATGGGGCACGCTGGTATTTAACTATGCGCGCCATGAGGTGAAGAATTTCCTGATTGCCAATGCCCTATTCTGGTTTGACAAGTACCACATCGACGGCATTCGGGTGGATGCCGTCGCCTCCATGCTGTATCTGGACTACGATCGCAAAGCCGGCGAGTGGGTACCCAACCAGTACGGCGGCAACGAAAATCTGGAGGCGGTCGACTTTCTGCGGCAGTTGAACTATCTGCTGTTCGGCTACTATCCCGGTGTGCTCTCCATTGCGGAAGAGTCTACTTCCTGGGCGAATGTGTCGCGCCCGACCTATATCGGTGGCCTGGGCTTCAACTTCAAGTGGAACATGGGCTGGATGCACGACATGCTGGACTATTTCAGCGAAGATCCCCTCCATCGCCGCTACCACCAAAACAGCATCACCTTCTCCATCTGGTATGCCTTTAGCGAAAATTTCGTGCTGGCGTTGTCCCACGATGAGGTGGTGCACGGTAAGGGCAATCTCTTCCAAAAGATGCCGGGAGATGACTGGCAGAAGTTTGCTAACCTGCGATCGCTCTACGCCTACATGTTTACCCATCCCGGCAAAAAGACTCTGTTCATGGGTATGGAGTTTGGGCAGACCACCGAGTGGAACGCCTGGCTGGATCTGAACTGGAGCCTGCTAAACTTTGAACCCCACCAAAAGCTGAAGCAACTCGTGGCGGATCTGAATGCCCTGTATAAGCAGGAGCGATCGCTGTATACCGACGACTTCTCAGCCCACGGCTTTGAATGGATCGACTGTAACGACGCCGACAACAGCGTGGTGTCCTTCATCCGTCAGGACAAATATTCTGATGAGTTCATCGTGACGGTGTGCAACTTTACGCCCCGGCCCCATTACGACTACTGGGTCGGCGTGCCCCAGCCCGGCTACTACCGCGAATTGCTCAACACTGACTCCCAGAAGTACGGCGGCAGCGGTGTCACCAACGTCGGCGGCAAGCATAGCCACGAGTGGGATAATCCCCGCTGGCCCCACGCCCTCAGTTTGACCCTGCCGCCGCTGGGTGTCGCGGTCTTTAAACTCGACTAATCGTTCTCTCCTAACTTCGCGGCATCGGATTGGCCTGATACGGTGCTGCTAATGCCCGATCGCGCTGTTGTTATTTTTCTACAAAGGAATTAAGCTGCATGGTTGCCACTGCTGCCCGGATTCAACTGCTGGAGAAAGAGACGCAAGCCCTGGTGGACTGGGCGGAAGCGATCCACCAGTCGGACGAAACGCTATATCACCAAGCCCAACAACTGGCGACTCGCCTGGGGGCACACTATCGGGAAGATGGTCTGACGGAAATTGGCTTTTGGGCACCGGAACTGGGGGCGGACATGGTGCAGCCCAAAAATATTTACCTGGAAATCTTCACCCCCAAGCAAAGGATTGACCCCACCAAAGCTATCCAAAAGACCGTATTTCGCCGCGATTATGTAGAACTGGCGAAGCATGGAGAGTACTTTTGGGGCGTGTTGTCAGGCATGAAGGCCGGGACTAAAGACGAGATCGGCTCGTTTTACTGGCTGCGCTATCTGGATATGAACACCGATGAAGTGCGCGTGGTGGGCGACTGCCTGGCCTACTCGTTGCCCTATGGGGTGTATGCCCCCGCCGAACTGTATGACCTGGCGAGTCTACAGCGCGATCGCGCCGACCGGGACTATTTCACCCAGGGTGACGCCGACGAAAACGGCGTCATTCGCGTACATCCGCCCACTAACATTCTGCAACTACACGTCAATACTGCCTCCCCCAACGGCTATCTGAGTGGGTTGACGGCCACCTATCGGGCGATCGCCGACAAGCTCAAACAGCAAACCGCCCTCACCCCGGCAGAGCAAAATTTCATGGCCTACGATGCCGTGCAGCTCATGCCCATCGAGCCGACAGTGGAATATCTGGGGGCGCATGAGTTAGGCCACGGCTTCTTCATCCTGGACGACGACGACATGGGCGAGATGGACCCCGAAACCGCCGAGGTGGAACGGGAAGAAGGGGACGTCAAAGTCACTCTCAAGAAGCCCGACACTGAGAACTGGGGCTACGACATCGTGATTTTCGGCTGCTCCGCCACCGATCCCTCCGTGCTGGAAACCCTGCGCCCCAACGAACTGGTGGAGTTTATCGAGACCCTGCACAACTTTCCCACCGGGCCGATTCAGGTGATCTACGACATCGTGTATGGCCACGCCGACAACCAGGGCATCGAGCTGCTGAACGGGCGCTTTCTCAAAGGCCCGAACATGTACGGGCAGGACGTGAACCACCAGAATCCGACGGTGCGGGGCATTTTGCTAGAGATGCAGCGCCGCAAAAACAACACCGGCGTGGACGGCATTCGGGTGGATGGGGCGCAGGATTTCAAATTCTTCAATCCGCTGTCGGGGCGGGTGGAGTATGACGACAATTACCTCAGCGACATGGCCGAAGTACTGCAGGAAATTGGCGACAGCGTGCGGCGTCCCTACACCATCTTTGAAGACGGTCGCCCCTGGCCCGCCGAGGGCTGGGAAGAAATCTCCACCTACCGCGACATCGTTGAGTTCAAGCCCGACGCCTTTCAGTGGGGACCGCTGATTTTTGCCCACAATACCCCCAGCATTCGCAATTTTTGGGATCAGAAGTGGCGGCGCGTGGCGGAACAAATGCAGGTGGGGGCGAACTGGATTACCGGCTGCGGCAACCACGACACCCTGCGGCGGGGTACCCAGGTCGACCCTGACCTCGACATCAACTGGAACCTGGGCGACAGTCTGCCCGAGGTTCTCAAAAACGCCTACGACAATCCCGCGATCGCCCTCATGACCTACGGCTTCAGTCCCGGTCTGCCGATGGACTTCATCAACTGCACCATGCGGGCACCCTGGGGCTTTTTGCGTAACACCGACGATCGCTATGGCGTCAAAGTCGTGTCCGAAGAAATCGGTGGCTTCCTCGACTGGCAGATTGTCCCCGACACCTACGACAACCCCGAGGTGTTTCCGCGCCTCAAGGCCATGGGCTTTACCAAGCTGGGAGAACTGCGGCAGTTTGTCAAGGGGCTGTACGATGCGATCGCAGAGACCGACTACGACCTCGATGAAGTCGCCCATCTGTGTCAGGAGTTCATCGCCGCTGACCCGGAGTTGGAGCGGGTGAAGGAAAAGGCCAAGCAGCGCAAGTCGGCCCAATCTCTGCAAAAACTGAACGTGCCGGAAAAGTCCGAGATTCTGACGCAGCTCGACGTCAACAAGCTCAAGGACTTCGCCAAGAACTTCATGGAAGATGCCCACGAACTCTGTAATGTCTGGCTCCAAGAGGAAACCTTGAACGCCGAACAGGTCGCCTACAACCTCGCCTTGCGGCGCTTTCGTCAGGCCAATGCCTGGCTGCAAGACAACCTTTCTAACTTGGATCGGTTTAACCGCATCAGCACCGATGAGCAAACCGTGTTTTATGGCCTACGCACCGCTCCTGCCGAAGAAGGTGCGGCTAAATATCAGGTGGCAATGGTCACCCACATGGGCGGTGAGCCGCTGGATGTAACGCTGGGTGACTGGCTGCAAATGGATGTGGAGGACTGGCAAGTGGCGATCGCCTCCCCCCCCGTCGACCTCAAACCCGGCGATACGGTGCCTAAATCCTTTTCGCTGGCCGACAGCCAAGCCGTCCTACTAGAACGCACGGTACAAGCTGCCGCTGAGTCCTAATTCATCGACTCCAAAAGCTCAATCCGACTCACCCACTAAACCGCTACCCGTTCAAGATCAGGTAGCGGTCGGGTATTCATAACGGAAAAGTTGGGTTGCTAAATTTGGGCAAGAGCAATCGCTCATCGGCTCACTCAGGACGACATCACGGCATTGTTCTCCTCAAGAGATTGCACAACCATGTGCGGTATATTGAGGGCGATCGCTGTGCCCTGCCCCTGAAAATCTATCTCTTAGTTACCATCTTTCGCGAGTCTAGCTAACAACGATAACCGATAAGATTTAGGTTGCAGTCCCTACCAAAGGGTCAGCGGCATAACGGCAAGCATCACCAGCGACAGGTAGGCTTTAAGACTCACCGATAACCTTTGTTCCGTCCTTATCAGCGAGGTGTTAGGGGGCTGAACAAGAGCAACCAACTTATTCTGAAGTCGGAATTTTGGGAGTGACCGCAAACTCTAGCTGTGAACGATAGAAGCAAACATCGAACTCCATAAAAAAGTTCACCTGCCCCAAGATAAGCGGTACGTTAGTAGCCTGTGTCCAGGCAAACACCAGTTGCACAGGCTCAAACTGCCCAACCATCGCTTGAGCAAGCACGACCCGCGCCTCGTACTGAGCTAAGTTGCCTGTCAAGCTCAATACAGTAGTCTGCCTATCCCATTCGTACCCAAGCTCGATTCCTACTGAGTAGGGCAGTACATTGACACTGGCCCCAGTATCCAGCAACCCAGTTGTCGCGACAGTCCTATCCTGACAAACCAGAGTAAAAGGCAGATATGGACGAAAACTGGCTTCTCCTAATGCTAAATCACTAGAGAGAAATGGATACCGCTCAGCGTTAAGCATGGTCTTGAGCTTTGGCAGATTGTAAAGCTTTTAACATCGTATCTGCTGCTTCGTCTGCGCCATAGGGCGACCACACTGGATAAGCCTGCTCAGGTTTAATCAAGTCGGTTTCTTGCTGGGCAAGTTCCGAGATCAGAAGCTGCATGATGTAGAACTTGTCTAAACGGCTCAGCTCTCTCAAGGCTAAGATTAATTCCGATGAAACCATACAGCACTCCAGTCAAGCCAACTCTATAGACTTATTTTAGCTGTCACCTAATTCTTTGCTAAAGCTACTAGATAGTAGAACCATGTTTAGCACGCTTCAAAAGTTGCTGGAGTTCGTCAACACTCAACAGAGGAGAATGGCAATGCCCCTGAGAATCGTCTCTTAGTTACCATCTTGCGTAAGTCTAGCTAATAACGATAACCGATAAGATTTAGGTTGCAGTCCCTACCAAAGGCTCAGCGGCATAACGGCAAAACGCAGCGGCGGCAGACAACATTGGCAAGAGAAACAATAGCTATCGCTCGTCCGCCAGCTATGTTGTTATACTGCGGCTACCTTGGCCAATAATCAGGAAAAGTTATTACGCCGTAAATTTTCTAATCGTGTCTTTTCTATATGAGCTTTGCGAGACAAAACTTGAAGGTTATCTAGGGTGGTTAAGCCACCTTCTGACATAGGTATAATGTGGTCAATTTGAAAGTCTCTTCGCATTTGACTTTTAAAACCACTAGAGGCACAGGTGATAAATCCTTGTTCATTTGTATACTTAGCAAAAACATCATCCTTAAGCTCTCGATATAGAGCTGGATCCCGCTCTCGCATCTCGAACAGTGAAAGTTTTTCAATGGGAACCTGATCGAGAATGACAACTGGCGGAGTTGCCACCAGATCGGGATAAGCTCCTTCCAGCTTATTGATTTCAATGTCAAACTGCTTTTTGAAATACAAGTAGTTGTATCCAAATAAAACTTGCCAGAACGTAGTTTCATCATGCCATAAAGATCTAAGATACTCAGTCTCTTGTTGGCGCGTAAAATTGTTCTTGTATGTATGATTAGCAACAATTGCCAAATTACACTTAATACGTTCACTAAAAGCAATAAACTCTGGCTCCATTTCTTTTTGGGCATAGAATCGGAGGATGTTTTTAACATCTTCATCTCTATAACCCAGCAAGAAGGGAGCGTCAGGAAAATAAAGATCTTTGGTTAATTTTAGAAGATATTCTAGTTCTTCATCCGTCAAAAATTCTCTGCTATTGATATCTACACTCTTGAAAATAGATTCTAAATCATTAACAAAACTATCGTATGCTTCCTCAGTATCGTTATACAGCAGTACATCATAGTTTCTATTGACAGGTTCACCAGATTCAGAAGGTTCGAGAATAGAAAATCGATAAATTCCAACGGGAACCCGCCTCAGAAAATATAATTTTTCTAGATTAGTTGTGTCGATAGAATCATCCATCATTCGCGCAAACTCTTCAATCTTCTCAATTGAGATGAGTCGAGCGATTCGTTTCATCGTCTTAGTTTTCTCTTCATTAGGATCAGGAGGTACTTCCTCAAGATGAAGCTTTTCAGGATTGACCCAATTAATCTTGTCTTCCCAGTTGTCAATAAAACTGACGACATATGCCTTTTCAGTTCCACCCGCAGACTGACCGCGTAAAGCTCTACCAATCATCTGAGTCATCAGGATTGTTGAAGTCGTTGGACGAGTCAAGAAAACTGTTTGGACATTAGGCAAATCAGTGCCTTCAGTCAACATTTCTACATTAATAAGGACTTCAATTTTACCTGCTCTAAATCGCTTGATCTTCTCAGAATTTTCTTTAGGAGAAATGGTAGCTCCTGTCTCTAGATCTGCTATTTTGCCAACCACAAACTCAGACTCAATTCCTTTGCTCCTGAAGACAGCATTTAGAGCAACAGCATGAGCAACATCAATAGCAAAAACAAGCAATGGCTTATACTTTTCTCGGTTGTTAATATAATGCTGGACAATACGTTGGTTGCGAACTTTAGAGATTGCTATCTTCTCAGCTACTTTCTTAGGTATTCTGTCGAAGTTTTCAATTGCTCGAATATCTTTATCAGTTAGTTCTTGATGGAAATCTAGATCTGTCTCTAAATTTTCAAAAATGGGCTCAGAAAGAATACCGCGTGTAATCAGAGTTCGTAAATGTTCTGAAAATATAATGTCGCCAGGGAATACCTTCTTGAGCAATCCTTTCTCACCTTCGTCTGTTCTGAAAGGAGTTGCAGTCAACCCTAGCATTCTAAAATTACTAGATTTATTTCTACAACTGAGGTTTTCCTTGATGCTAGCAATGAGTTTACGATAGGTTTTTGCCGTAGCATGATGTGCTTCATCAACGACAAGAAGAATAGAGTCAGTATGGTTTACCCAATTGCCAACGAGATACTTAAGCCCACTATTAAGACTGTCTTTACTGGCAATGATGATATCGTCAGATGGCTCAATATTTACGGGTCGATCATGCTTTGGATGACCAGATATTACACGATATCTAAATTCATCGACATTATTAAGTACCGATGTATAAGCACTGAATTGTAAGGTTTCAGCAGCTTGGTCTAGTAACTCATGTCGATGAGCAATCCACAGTACTTTTTTGCGTTTATCAATAAAGTTCCGCAGTAGCCAATGAACAGCTGTCAGAGTTTTACCACCACCTGTAGGTAATACTAGCAATCCTTCAAAGGGGAACTGGTTGGTTTTGTCTAGTGCCTTGATTGCTTCATTCTGATGAGCGTATAGCTCTCTGGGGTTTTTACCTGTGTTAACTCGAATCTGACCTGAATACTCAACTTGAACTGTTTGCATGGCACTAGAACCGGAAAACTATGTAATCGGGGGATTGCTTTGCCCTAGATGAGCCTGAAATTCCTTGGTTCAGTATTCCCAAAATCCATGTAACCCATACCAAAGTTCAGCACAATTCCCAATTGACAAGTTCAAGGCTTTGTAGGTTATGGGGACTGAAAGGTCAGCCTTCAGGTATGCCATCACCGGCAGACCGGGCAGTATAACTATTTCTTATAGTTCATCATTCTACCTAACATGATGAACTCTAAAAGCCATCAGAACACTTAGCTGGCAAGGTTTCCAATGGCTTTTAGTCCCATCTTGTGGTGGATGGTTAGGTGGAATGTCTGCCCCCCTTTTTTGCATCGATGCCTCAGAGGCGTGTTGCTTCATCGTGCCAACCAAATCCTCAGCCCATAGCGATCAATATTTGGCCGCTGATATCGCCAGGAGGTAGCGGGTTGGCGGCCCGTTAAGCGGATTGGCGTTGCCAGTCGACATAGGGCAATCTAGCAGCGGTGGCCTTCACCGCTTCGCCCTGCGCCACGAGTTGCCCGCAGGCATCCCAGGTGCCACTGGTAAACATCTGCCGGGGACCGTCACCGATCGCCACTGGCGCAACAAAATTACCCATCGTCACGGTCAGGCTTTCCAAATCCACGGTGAGCGGGGTTTGGGGCTGCTCGGCGATCGCCCCTTGCAGGTGCTTTGCCACCGCAGAACTGACGGTGACACAGGGCACCCCCATCGCCACACAGTTGCCAAAAAAGATTTCCGCAAAGCTCTCACCGATGAGGGCCTTGATGCCCCAGCGGGCGATCGCCTGAGGGGCATGCTCGCGCGAGGAACCGCAGCCAAAATTTCGGTTCACCACCAAAATCTCAGCCCCCTGATATTGCGGCTGGTCAAAGGCGTGTTGACCGTCGAGTTGGGTGCGATCGTCCGCAAACACCTGCTCCCCCAACCCATCAAAGGTGACGCACTTCAAAAAGCGAGCGGGAATGATGCGATCGGTATCGATATCATCTCCCTTCAATGGCAGCCCGCGCCCTGACACCGTTTTCACTTCAGACATACCCTACCTCTACCTATCCAGCGAACTTTCTCCAGTGGTTATCATATCGCCCCAACCCATCCCCCTACTCACGCCACCAGTAGAGGGTCGGGCGTCAGCGTATCGGCTGCGGAGTCAATTTTGTTGGTAATCCACAGCGACTGATAAGGCTGCATAACGTAGGCATCGTTCAGCGTGGTGAAGCGATCGCCGCAAATGAGATCCGTCCATTCATCGGTATCCAGCAGATTCAGATCCGATAGGCGCAACTCTTGCGGCTCCCGACTGAGGTTATGGATACAAAAGATACTTTGATCACGAGCCATGCTTTGTCGCCAAAAGGCAAAGATTGCCTGATTTAAGGGATGTAGCGTGTACTGGGTCGCGTTGGGGTGAAAGGCTCGCTGCCGCCGCCGAATCTTGATCAAGCGCGATAACTCCGCCAGAACCTTGGCATGGGGTGATTCTGGGTCCGCCAGGGCCGCTTCTAGGGCCTCAACGTCCCACTTAAAGCGGTTGATGGTGCGGTTATGCCCTGTTTGCAGTACCCCGGCTTCATGGTTGCGCGTCGCCAGCAAACTGTGGATATAGAAGGCGGGGATGCCTTCCAGCGACATCATGATCGTCTGCGAACAGAGGAAGCGTTCAATCTGCCACTCATCTTCCCCCTCGACGGTGCCTTTCATGGCGTCAAAGAGAGAAATGTTGATTTCGTAAGGGGATTCGGAACCGTCGGTGTGACGCCGCATACTGATTTGCCCACCGAACTGCTTCATCGTTGCCAGCAGGGAGTTGTATTCGTCGGCGGTGAGCAGCCCCTCGGTGGGGCGCAGACCAATGCCATCATGGGACGCGGTGAAGTTGAAATAGGCACAGCCGATGGGGGCGGGCGGCATACTCATCATCCACTGTTTGAGGTAGTCCGATCGCCCCTGCATCAGCGCATTGAGCACCAATGGCGGCAGACTAAAGTTGTAGATCATGTGGGCTTCATTGCGGTTGCCAAAATAGCTCAGGTTTTCCCGATTGGGGACGTTGGTTTCCGTGATAATCGCAATGCGCGGGTCAATCATCTGCAACAGTTCCCGCAACAGCCGCACGATCGTATGGGTTTGAGGCAGGTGAATGCAACGGGTGCCCTGCTCTTTCCACAGATAGCCGACCGCATCAAGTCGAATGTAGCGCGCCCCCGCCGTCACATAAAACAAAATGATTTTGACGTATTCCAGCAGCACTTCGGGATTGCTGAAATCCAGGTCAATCTGGTCGCTGCTAAAGGTACTCCAGACATGTTTGGGGCCATTTACGGTTTCGAGCTTAGTGAGCAGCGGGGAACTGCGCGGACGCACCACTTCTGATAATTCCGGCTCGTTGGGATCCGCCTCGATCAGATAGTCACGGCCCGGTTTTTCGCCCGCTTGAAACTGCTTGACCCAGGGGTGCTGACTCGACACATGGTTGATCACCAAATCCACCATCAGATTAAAAGACTGACTGATGCGTTTAATGTCCTCCCAATCCCCGAGTTCTGGGCTGACGGTGGTGTAGTCTTTGATAGCAAAGCCGTCGTCTGAGGTGTAGGGAAAGAACGGCAAGATATGCACCCCAGTGATACTGTCCTGAAGGTGCTTTTCAAGAAAATCGGCGAGCACGGTGAGGGGCGATCGCCCATCGTGGGCAATCACACTATCGCCATAGGTAATCAGCAAAACGTTATCGTGGCTCCATTTGCGCCAATCTTCGCGACTACTCTGCTGCAAGTAGGGCTGCAATAAGTCATGGAGTCGTGGAACTAAGGTTTCCACTTGCTCAGGCGGATAAACTTTAGTCAGGAGGGGCTGAATACGAGCAGAAAAATCCATAGGAAAATCGTGAATAACAGAACAGGGGGAATGGCTTAGTTAGGGTTAAAGATTACTCAAGGAACACTGAATTTATCATTACGAGATGTGCCGATTATCGTCATCTCTATCTGTAAATAACTATCGACTAACTGACTCAAGGATCAGAAAATTTAAAACCAGCTCGACCATTTCTTCATGTAATTGCAAAGTCAGCAACAACTTGAAAAGGCATAGAAACTCTGTTGATGTGAGAGGATCCTGGTTTGGCTTGGGAACCGCCGCCAGAGACCACTACTTTTTGATGAGTCCCGACCCGACCACCTTGGAAGGTTCTCCAAGAACTTTCTCCTGAGCGCCCTCTCATCAGCGAGCCGCGTTAGTAGCAACGACGAAAAGGGAGTCTGCTCCATCAAAGTGTCATGCTCGCGAAGCCAACTGAATTAAGCATTTAAGTAAATCTAAAAATGTCGTTTTGAAAGGCTGTCTGCGCGGAGCACGGACTTTCTGGAGGCGAAATTCATACCTAAAGGCATGTCCCACCCGAACTAGATACCGCTGACAGTAACCATTTCAGGAGAACTGCCCGCTTTGTCGAGCTAGCGTAGCACTCTGGTAAGAAAGTCTTGTAACCTCTGACACTAAAATCTGACACTAAAAAAAGCGAGCCGACAGTTTTTGGGAACGCTGGCGACACTGGCCAACGTCAGATGTGTGACACGGATGGTGAAGTCCCTAACCGCGATCGCCGCATGCTGCCCGCCGCCCAGGTGGCGGACACGGCTGAAATCGGGATTCCGTCACCCACGACACCCCCAACCTCGCCTAAAATTCGCCATCATATGAAAGTGCAAAGGCGTCGTGTGGGATAGGTCCGTGAGCGATTTCAACATTCAAGCCCCGTTTGAACCCAAAGGTGATCAGCCCAGGGCGATCGCCCAACTCACCCAACATCTGCAAGGCCAGCACAAATACCAAACCCTGCTGGGGGCGACGGGCACCGGCAAAACCCACACCATGGCTCGGGTGATTGATAAGATTGGCATGCCGACCCTGGTGCTGGCCCACAACAAGACCCTGGCCGCCCAGCTCTGCAACGAGCTGCGGGAATTTTTTCCCGATAACGCGGTGGAATATTTCATCAGCTATTACGACTACTATCAGCCCGAAGCTTACGTGCCAGTTACGGATACCTATATCGCCAAAACCGCTTCGATCAACGAAGAAATTGACATGCTGCGCCACTCCGCCACGCGATCGCTCTTTGAACGGCGCGATGTCATTGTGGTGGCTTCCATTAGCTGCATTTACGGTTTGGGCATTCCGTCGGAGTATTTGAAAGCGTCCATTCCCCTACAGGTGGGCATGGAGGTGAACCAGCGGCAAGTGCTGCGCGACCTGGCGGTGATCCAATACACCCGCAACGACCTGGACCTGGGGCGGGGCCGCTTTCGGGTGAAAGGGGATGTGCTGGAAATCGGCCCCGCCTATGAAGATCGCATCATTCGGGTGGAATTTTTTGGTGACGAAATCGACGCCATTCGCTACGTTGACCCGGTGACGGGAGCCACCCTGCAAAGCCTGGAGGCCATTAACGTTTATCCGGCCAAGCACTTTGTCACGCCGGATGACAAGCTAGAAGCCGCCTGTCACGCCATTCAAGAAGAGTTGCGCGATCGCCTCGAAGTGTTAGAAACAGAAGGCAAATTATTAGAGGCGCAGCGGCTCGAACAGCGCACCCGCTACGACCTGGAAATGCTGCGGGAAGTTGGCTACTGCAACGGCGTGGAAAATTATGCCCGCCACTTGGCGGCGCGTCCCGCCGGGTCGCCGCCGGAATGTTTGATCGACTATTTTCCTAAAGATTGGCTGCTGGTGATTGACGAGTCCCACGTCACCATTCCTCAGATTCACGCGATGTACAACGGCGATCGCGCCCGCAAAGGGGTGTTAATTGAGCACGGTTTTCGTCTGCCCAGCGCCGCCGACAACCGCCCCCTCAAGGCGGAGGAATTTTGGGAGAAGGTCAACCAGTGCGTCTTTGTCTCTGCGACCCCCGGCACCTGGGAAGTGGACATATCGGAAGGGCGCGTCGTTGAGCAAATCATTCGCCCGACGGGGGTGCTCGATCCGGAAATCTTTGTGCGGCCCACCGAGGGGCAAATTGACGACCTGCTGGGCGAAATCAAAGAACGGGCGTTGCGCAACGAGCGGGTGCTCGTCACCACCCTGACCAAGCGCATGGCGGAAGACCTCACGGAATATTTGGATGAACAGGGGGTGCGGGTGCGCTACCTGCACTCCGAGATTCATTCCATCGAGCGCATTGAGCTGATTCAAGACCTGCGGGATGGCCAGTTTGACGTGCTCATCGGCGTCAACCTGCTACGGGAGGGGTTGGACCTGCCAGAAGTCTCCCTCGTCGCGATTTTGGATGCGGACAAGGAAGGCTTTTTGCGCGCAGAGCGATCGCTCATCCAAACGATGGGTCGGGCCGCCCGTCACGTCCAGGGCAAGGCCATCCTCTATGCCGACAATCTGACCGATAGCATGGCCCGAGCGATCGACGAAACGGAACGCCGTCGGGCCATTCAGCAAAAACATAACGAAGATAACGGCATTACTCCCCAGGCCATTATTCGGAAAAAGAGCAACGCGATTCTGTCGTTTCTCGAAGTCTCCCGTCGCCTCAACGTACAAGAGTTGGATGAGGTCTACGAGCACAAAGAAGATCTGCCCCTGGAAGACATTCCCGAACTGATTAGTCAGCTCGAAAAGCAGATGAAGGAAGCGGCTAAAAAACTGGACTTTGAAGAAGCTGCCAAGTATCGCGATCGCGTCAAACAGTTGCGCGATCGCCTGCTGGGTAAGCGATCGCCGGTCGCCGACTAAGACTGCCTGGTGGCCGTCTCCTCCTGGGACGGCGACCCCCCAGGCCCCTCGCTCCCCGATAGAATCAATAAAAAAGCCGACTCCGGAGAAGTCGGCCAATAAAAATTTAGTTGCTCTCTCAAGTGGGAGGGAAAGACGTCTCTTCCAAAACGCCCTTGAAGCGGTGTTTGCCGTTTCATCTCTCTCACCAAAAAGCATTGTATCAAGCCACACAGTTTTTTTGTTATAAATCTTCAGGAATTTCGAGGCGTTAGCTTAGGTACCTTTTGAACAAAAATGGGTTCAGGGTTGTTTTCACCGATATAGCCTCATGAAACGGTGACAATACCTGGGTTAGCACCGAAAATTCAGTCAGTTGGGATAGCCGTCTCCGCTGTCCCTGGTCTAGTCAGGTCTATTCTTCGCGGAAATTGGCTGTTAAAGGATCCTCATCCCTTAGCTGGGCACCAGCGTCGGGGCCGGAGAAGAGGGATCATTATTGAGCTTTTCTAATAGCTTGGTCGGCTGTCCCCACAATACGGTCTCGTGGGTGTAGGTCACCATGCCCGGCAAAGCCCCTTTGGGTTTAAAAACATACCGGGGCTGAGTGAAAATTACGGGTACCTGATCCGCCTGCTGGGCGCGGCTAAAGTAGGCGGCAATATCCGCCGTGAACTGTAAATCTTCATCCGAGGGCACCTGTCCGGCATCGAGCCGCAGCAACACGTGGCTCCCCGGAATCTCTTGGGTGTGGAACCACAGGTCGTAATCAGTGGCCGCTTTAGAAATCAGCAAGTCATTTTGTCGATTATTGCGCCCCACCCACACTTCCAGATAATTGGGAGTGTGAAACTTCCGCACATTCAGCGTGTGGGCTGGCGCGGCGGCTCCGGGACGGTAGGTGGGGTCTTCGAGATAGCCCTGCTGAATGAGTTCATCGCGTATTTCTTGCAGCGCCAGCAGGTCGGGTTCTGAGTCATATTGCTCAAGCCGTTTTACCGCTTCATCCACTTGATCGAGATACGATAGCTCGGTTCTGACTTCGTTTAACAACGGCATGATGGCCTGCCGCGATCGCTTGAGCTTCTGATGCTTTTTGTAAAAGGCTTGGGCATTTTGGACGGCGTTTTTCTCGAGATCAAGGGGAATTTTGATCGTCTCCCCCGTTTCAAAATCCGCCAGCGCCATGAACTGCATCCCCGGTTGCCACTGGTAGTTATAGGCCATCAGGAGATCCGCCTGTTGCCGATAATCATCGGCCTGATCGGCCTGATCTAACCGACTTGAGAACTTGCCTTCCTTTTGGCGCAGCTTTTTGAGCAGGTTTTTCAACCTCTGGGTGAGCTGATTGTGCAGCCGACTAAACTCCTGACGATTGAGCGCATCGGTGTAGTAGGTCTGCAACAAGGCTTGCACGCTCTCGGCGGGATTTGCCGAGGGGCGTAGCACGGAGTAGCCAGCGTCTAAAAAAGCCGCCTCAAAGTCGCCAGTTTCCAACCGTTGCAGCCAATTTTGCCAGGACTCAAAGAGCCGTTGCCAGTCGGCTGCGGTGAGGGTCGTGACGGGTTGTTCGGGGGACAATTCGGCCTGGGCGAGCAAGTCACGCACCAGCGCCGAACTCAGACCGCTGTAGGCCTGAAAGAGGGCTTTTTTGAGGCTAGCGGGCACCAGGGCCACCCGTTCTTGCCAACGGTCCTGAGACTCGGTCAGCGAGGGAAACGGCCCCATAATGGCTGGGGGCGGGCTGTAGGGAGCCCCGGTGGCGATCGGGCGCACACTAGATTGCTTGTCCGAAACTTGATGGGCGGCGGTCACGATGTGGTTTTGGGCATTCACCAAAATGACGTTGCTATATTTGCCCATCACCTCGACGTACAAATGCCACTGAATGGGATCGCCGGGGCGGCGGGCAAAGCGCAAGTCTAAGGCCCGTTCCCAGGGGGCGACGGGGGTGATGGCCACCAAGGCGTAGCCGCCGAGTTGATGTTTGAGTTGCTGGCTAAAGGTGAAAGTGTCGGGACCTTTGGGGGGGGGCGCATCGGGATGCAGGCGGGCGGCTTGGGGATGCCACGACAGGGTGAGCCAACCGCGCTGATCCAGGGTTCTCAGGGCGATCGCCAACGTCAGGGGATCACGCTGCACTACTTGCTCACAGCGAGCGGGTAGCCAGTCTCTGCGGAGTTCGGCGCATACCGCCATTAAAGTTGTGAAATCTACTGGTTGCATGGCGTTGTTCTCCTACTCGCTCAGCCGCTTGCGGAAGCGGGTCAATCTCAAACCTATCAGCTTCTTGCAGCGTTAATTTATCCGGGCCGCTGGGTTAGCCTGCCATCTCCAGACCTTGGGGGCAGGGGAGCGATCGCCCACGACGGCACGGGCGAGTTGCCAACTGTTCCCATGGCCAGATCTTGTCAATGACCGCTTAATCAATATGTTACAAATTGCCGCTGGTTTTTGCTGTTTAGGCAATGAGTAGATGAATTTGCCCCTTTTCTTTCTTGTTGCTCTGTTTCTTTGTAGCTAACATGAACTCAAGACATTTAATCGCCAATTTGTCCATTGGGAAACGACTCGTTTTCACCTCGAGTTGCCAACTCTCAGTTGGTTTTATCAACATTTGCTCTCTTTTGTGGACTTTTTGGATAGCTAGCCGGAGGGCTAAAATCGCGGATGGTGTCCGATTGAGATCGGCCTGCTGACGAGTCGTAAGTTCTGCTCCCAGGCGTTTTCCAGGAATTTTTTTTATGGACATCAAGCTGATCAATATTGGGTTTGGCAATATTGTCTCGGCTAACCGAGTCGTGGCGATCGTGAGCCCCGAGTCTGCACCCATCAAGCGGGTCATTTCCGATGCTCGCGAGCGGGGGCAGTTGATCGATGCCACCTATGGTCGCCGCACTCGGGCCGTTTTAATTATGGATTCAGGACACATCATCCTTTCCGCCATTCAACCGGAAACGGTGGCCCATCGGTTTGTCACCCATAAAGATACGCAAACCCCATAGCAGCGCAGCATTGAAGGCCGCCGGTGAGAATTGGGTAAATCTTTGCCAACTCTCCGGAGTAAGCGATCGCCCTTACGCAAATAGAGGGAGAGTCTACTGTTGGCTGCGATCGCTGCTATGAATGTTCTGCCCCCCCCTATTTCAGTCACATCTAGCGTTGCGGTGACTGACCCGGTTGAGATTTGTCATCGTCTGGCGGGCTATGACTTTCCCTGGGAGCTGAACCGATCGCTCGAAATTGCCGTGCTGAAAACCTTTTGTGTGCCGCGCATCGCGCACCTGTTGCGGCAGACCGGGGAATTTGAGCAGCGGACCCAAAAGCGCTACGACGATACCAGTTTGATCATGGGCAATTTGCTGAAATGGGGCTATGACAGTCCTCAGGGGCGGGCGGCGATCGCCCAGATGAACCGCATTCATGGGCGCTTCCACATTCGTAACGATGACTATCTTTATGTGTTGTCGACGCTGATTTATGAGCCCATGCGCTGGAATCAACACTTTGGCTGGCGACGCTTTACCCCAGTGGAAAAGTGGGCGCTGTTTGAGTTTTGGCGAGAGGTGGGCCAGCGCATGGGGGTGGTCGACATTCCGGCAACCGATGAGGCTTTTCTCGCCTTTAACGTCGCCTACGAAACTGAGAATTTTGCCTACCACCCGGACAATCAGGCGATTGGTGATGCCGTGGTCCGGCTCATGCAGGGCTGGCTGCCCGCGATCGCGGCTCCGCTGGTGCCCCTCGCCATTGCCACGGTGGTTGATGAACCGATGAGAGTCGCCTTAGGTTGGCAACCACCTGGCTCCATGGGGCGGCAACTCATTGTGCAAGGATTGCGGCTGCGACAAACGCTACTGCCCCAGTTGCCCCGGCGGCGGCGATCGCATTTCGGCATTGACCAGGCCAACCGCACCTATCCCACCGGCTACCACATTGATCAGCTAGGCCCTGACAGCGTGACTCGGTCCCGCTCCCGCTGTCCATTTTTAAAGCTGCGTTCAGTCTTAAAGGGCGAACTTTAGGCAGATCCCTCTTTACAATGGGAGAGGTCCCACCGAGGGTCTCTTTGTTATCTGTTGCGATCGCGAGTGTCATGTCTGCATCCTCTCCCGCCCGTCCTGCCTCGATCGAAAAGCTGGTTCAACGGTTTCAAAAAGCGGCTGACCCCAAGCGTCGTTACGAACAACTCCTCTGGCTGGCCAAGAAGCTGGAAGCGTTTCCCGAAGCCGCTAAAACGGAAGCAAACAAAGTGAAGGGCTGCGTTTCTCAAGTCTATGTCATTGCCTCTTTGGAAGACGGAAAGCTGCACTACCTGGGCGAGTCAGACGCCCAAATTACCAAAGGCTTAGTGGCGTTTCTCATTCGCGGCATGAATGGCCTGACACCGCAGGAAGTGGTGAATCTCTCACCCGACTTCATCAAAGAGACCCAACTGGATGTCAGCCTCACCCCCTCCCGCGCAAACGGGTTTTACAACATTTTCAAAATGATGCAGACCAAGGCCTCGGAGTTAGCGGCGGAGGGGTAGCGGGGGACAGGGTAGCTAGGTGGCTGGGTAGCTGGGTTGTGCTCGGTCCTGATCGGGCATTGGTAGAGTCTCCCCCACCCACTTCACCTACCTCACCCACTCATCCACCATTAGACTCCCCCTCACACCCTGCTACCCCCTACCCTCACACCCTGCTACCCTCGAAACTAGCCCGCTGTCGTGCTGACAGCAAACTGCCGGGGACCTGACTGCCCAACGTGAGCGCCCGAATGGCCATAAAACTGGCGAGGGCCAACCACAGCAGCGCCGAACTGCCGAGAGTCCGCGCTAGCCAGCCCAGGGGCAAAAAGCCCAACCCCGTTGCCAGTAAGGTCGAGTTGCGCAGCAGCTTGCCTGCCGTGAGGCCCAAAAAGTAGCCGTCGAGGAGGAAGGCGATCGCCCCAAAGCCGAGGGTCGGCAATAGCCAGAGCGTCTGGGCTTTGACCTGATCAATCACGGCCTGATGCTGGGTCATTAATTGAAATAGCGGCTGAGCCAAGAGGGTGAAGAGGGCCGCGATCGCGATGCCCAGGGCGACACTGCAACTCAGCCCCCAGACGAGCAGCGATCGCAACTGCCGAACCTCTCCTGCACCGTAAAACTGACCGGCAAAGCTTTCGGTGGCAAAGGCCAGCCCATCAATGAAGTAAGACGTCAGCGTGACGACCTGCAATAGCAACGTATTGGCCGCTAGCATTTCACTCCCCAGGGCCGAACTCCAATTTGTAAAGAGGGCAAAACTGAGCAGCAGCGCAAAGGTGCGCACCATGATGTCGCCGTTGAGCCGCAGGGTCGCCGCAAAGGCTGACTGATCCCACAGGTGGGGCCGCAATTGCCATAGCTGCGCGATCGCCACCTCCCGCAGCAGTAAGCTCACCCCCACCGCCATCATCAGGCCCTGGCTGAGGGCAGTCGCGGCTCCGGCTCCGGCACTTTCCCAGCCCAACTGGCGAATAAACCAGTAGTCCAATAGGATGTTGCCGCCATTACCCACCAACGACAGAACGATCACCCGCCGCCCCTGACCACATCCTAAAAATCGGCCCAGCAAGACATAGTTGATGAGCACGGCTGGCGCTCCCCAAATGCGGGCGTTAAAGAACGCTTCGCCCGACAATCTGACCTCTGGTTCCGCATTGAGTAGCCAAAACCCAAGTTCGCGGATGGGCCCCTGCAAGGCCACAATCAATAGCCCCAGACTCACCGCCAGTAGCCCATTACGGAGCAGCAGCAGATTCATTTCTGGGTGGTCTTGGCGACCAAAGGCTTGGGCCGTGAGCCCCGTGGTGCCCATGCGCAAAAAGCCAAAGCTCCAGTACACCAGGTTGAAAATGACCGAAGCGATCGCCACGCCCCCCAAGTGATGCACGTCGGCTAGATGGCCCAAAAAAGCCGTGTCGATAATGCCTGCAAGGGGCACCATGAGATTTGACAATATGTTGGCGATCGCCAGGCGACCAAACCGGTTCCCAAAAGGAGTCATCATTCGACCTTATCTGAATACCCCAACCTGATGTGCGACCTGCCTACAGCGCTTGCGACTCAAGTCCTCACCTGGGAAGTGAACGGCACATTGCATCATTGAGAGCGGCCACTGCCAAGGAGGCAAAGCCCGAGCCTTTATCCTAGAACGTCACGATTGGACTTGGGTTCTGGGCGATCGTTTGGGCAAAACATCCCCGAGCCTATCGCTTTAGCTAACGCAGTCAAAGCTATTCATGCCTTAGTTGAAGAGTATGTGAAGGCACAGGAATTCGGTGTATATCCGGTGATTTTTAATATGTAGCCTTAGTCAGTATGGGGGTGTAAAAGATTCAGGACGAGGTGCAAACTCCTGCTGCCTGCCTATAGGTGCTCAGCCAAATCGATAGTTCCGCACTTTTTCAGTAACTCGGCGGAAACCCACTAATCCCTTTAATCCCGGAAACGATGAAACGATATCTAGCACTACTAATCGGCTCTTCACTCATGGCTGTCGGTGCAGTGACTCTACCGGCGGCAAATGCTTTGGCCGCCGGTGACTGCACCAAGAGTGCATTTAGCGGTGTGACTGCTTGCGAAGGCTCTCTCAACGGCAACAATAGCAACCAAAGCCTTGATGGCTTGTTTGACATTAACTGGAAAAGTGGTTCATTTGTATCTGGTGAAATTAAAGTAGACAACGGTAGCGGTGGTTCCAGCAGTGGATTTAGCTTCACGAGTGATGCTGGTAAAAACAAGCAATCTGGCATCTGGAGCTTAGATTCAAGCTTGACTGGCCAGTATGAATCCGGCATGTTCGTGGTGAAAGCCGGTAGGTCTTTCAGTGCCTATTTCTGGGATGGTCTTTCTTCGACCGGAACTTGGGATACTAAAGGCGTCAAACTTGTTGGCAAAGGTAACACTCCTGATCTATCTCACTTCTCCTTTTATGGGTTTGGGCAGCGAGTCGCCGAACCTCCGATCCCTAGAATCCCCGAGCCTGCTGCAATGGCAGGCCTGATGGCGGTCGGTGTAGGAATTGTTACTAGCCGTCGCCAACAGGCTCAGCAAGCTTAAACTGATGAGTTGGCCTGGCTACTAACGACATCATAATCCAGCCGCCATTTCCTCAATCATTAATTAGTGATTGAGGAAATGGCGTTTATGTATCGCACATTTGTCGAACTCTAAAGTAACTGCCGGCAACATTTCTAAAACCCCCGTATCAATTTAATCCCCATGGGTCAGTAAGTAGCTGGGCGGATTCAACTGTAGGATGGGTAAAGCCCTTCGGGCATGGCGGCGCTAGAGCGATAGCGTAACCCATGCGGGTATTGGTTTACCCTTCGAGAAGCAAGCTACGTTCCTCAACTGCAACTTACGGCGTCTTACGTTTAATTGCAACTGCCTACTGACACAAAGTCACTAGATATGTTTAAAGATGTGGCTGTGTGGCACTATCTGCTTACGTCAGTTCGACGGGCTGATTTCGCCCTCTCTCCAAACCTCTCTCCCAAGGGGAGAAAGGCTTCAAACCCTGATGTTTGCATTAGCAAGGATGGGAAACTCAAGCCCAAATCCCAGGCTGGGGCTGTTCATTGAACTCACGTTGCTTCCAATTGAAACTAGGTTTCTTCTTGAAAAGCTACTTCGCTTTTGACCCTGGCCCAATATTTTTCAGCAAATGCAACGAAATCATACTGGCAATCTTTCATCACGCTTTCAATCCGACAGTAGCGGTGACTGAACCAGATCGTGAGCTGTTGCCAAGCGGGTTGTAAGTCATCTTGCTTGACCAGATTTAACTGGTTTTGTCGCAAGTGGGACAGATAGTCTTCTACCCAAAATTGCATCAATGGCTGATAGCCCGGTCGGCTTAGGCAACTGCCGTCGAGCATGGCCTGTCGGGTTAAACCAAAGTGAGCCAGCACCTCAGTGGGAAAGTAGCAAACCCCTTGTTGGGCATCTTCGTACAGGTCACGCAGGTTGTTGTAGAACTGATCAACCCAGCCAAACTGGCGAGCGATCGCCCGGTGGTGGTCAGCCAAATCTGGCAATAACTGAAAACACGTCCCGGCCAACCGATCCAGCATCTGCTCATAATCTTGCAAGGTATTGATGACGAGGTTGGTTTGGTGGTAATACGCGATCGCCTCCAGATATTCATCCCAGGCGGCAATGTCGGCCTGATGTTGAGAGGGAGCCTCGTCAAACCAGTCGGCAGCCAGCGTTTGCAATACTTGCCAATGCCGCATGTCGGCAGTGAGCTGCCCCTGGTGGCGCAAAGTTTGCCAAGCTTGATAAAAAGCCGGAAACTGCCGTCCCCCCGGTTGGACGATGAGATCTTGTTCGGCCAGGCGATCCACCCACCGAATGCAGTAAAATCGGCGTCGCCAAGCAGCCTGAGTCGCGATCGGCAACGTTTGTAACCAGATCCCGTTATCGGCATCTTTCAACGCATCATCGGCGATCGCATTACCCACCGAAGAGGCAATTGCTTTAGAAATCTTCATTGTTTTTAACAGAGCACCCTGAGCAAGCCGTAGGAAACCTGCAAACCCCTGATCTCAACGGAAGGTCAACATTTCTCCCAGGCGGTGAAAGTTGTCAGTCGCTGAGTGGCTGTGGCGCAGTTTTCTTAGCCTGTGGCCGATAGTATACCGCCTGATAATGCAAGAATTGAGAGGACACGCTAACCATCGGGTCATGTGCCAGAGACGGTAATGGTGACTTCCATTCGCGCAGGCGTAACCAAACCCGATAGGATAAATTTCAGCCCACCGAGGTGGGAATCGTGTTCCCCTTCGTATGAACGTTTTTCAGAAATATGTCCCTGTTTGATTGGTTTGCAAATCGCCGTAAGTCTGGGCCTATCAGCCAAGAGCGGCAAGAGCGGGAAATCGCTGACGGCTTGTGGTCAAAGTGCGAAGCTTGTGGGGTGATGACCTACACCAAAGACCTCAAGGCTAATCAGTTGGTTTGTGCAGAGTGCGGCCATCATCACCGGGTCTTTAGTGACGATCGGATCCAGCAACTCATTGACCAGGACACCTGGCAGCCATTGGATACGCAAATTCGGCCTCAGGATCCGCTGAAGTTTCGCGATCGCAAAGCCTACAGCGATCGCTTAAAGGATATGCAGGCCCGCACCGAACTGGCTGATGCCGTTCAAACTGGCGTGGGCAAGCTCGATGGTCTGGCCCTGGGTTTAGGCGTCATGGATTTTCGCTTTATGGGGGGGAGCATGGGCTCCGTCGTCGGCGAAAAACTGACTCGCCTGATTGAGCACAGCACCGATTTAGGGATACCCGTCGTGATTGTCTGTGCCTCGGGCGGGGCGCGGATGCAAGAGGGCATGCTGAGCCTGATGCAGATGGCGAAAATTTCCGGCGCTTTAAACCGCCATCGCAACGCTCAGTTGCTTTACGTGCCGGTGTTGTCGCATCCCACCACCGGGGGGGTCACGGCCAGTTTTGCGATGCTGGGGGATGTCATCGTGGCAGAACCTCAGGCCACGATCGCGTTTGCTGGGCGGCGAGTCATTGAGCAGACGGTGCGCGAAAAGCTGCCGGACGATTTCCAGACCGCCGAATACTTGCTCAAGCACGGCTTTGTCGATGTGATTGTGCCGCGAACGGAGTTGAAACCAACCCTCGCGAAACTCATTCGGCTACATCAACCCGTGCCGTCATCGCCCTTAAAGTCATTCCATGCGGTGTCTAACCAGCAGATCGCCATCTCGTCCCAATAGAGAGCTAATCTAGGGAGCGTTATCTGTGAAACGCTTTGGGAATCACACCATTCGGTGGCATGATAAAGAATATGAGAAGGACTTAACACTCATTTGCGTTTGACTTTCGGCGCGGTTTCTTGAATTGAGCAGCTTGCCCTGTTCGGGTTTGGATACCGATGATCCGCCGGTCAAAGCATCGGGAAAAGTTCGCTGTGTTGTGTATTGGCTAGCCATAAATACCTTTGAGGAGAACCATGCTTAAGAGATGCATTTGGCTAGCTGCGATCGCGGTTTTGGTGATGAGCCAATTTTTCAGCACGCCCGCGATTGCAGCAGAGCTAGATGAGGCGACGCGCACCATCAAGCTCAATGAGCAAGGAGATACTGTTGTGCTCTCCCTAGAGCAAGTGGCTCGGGGGCGTAAGCAGTTTAACTACGCTTGTGGAACGTGCCACAATGCGGGCATTACCAAAACCAATCCCACTGTGGGTCTAGATCCTGCGAGCTTAGCGGGAGCGCTACCCCCACGAGATAATCTTGACGCACTCGTGGACTATTTAAAGAATCCCACGACCTATGACGGATTGACGGACATTTCCCAGCTTCATCCCAGCACTAAGAGCGCCGATATTTTCCCCAAAATGCGGAGCTTAACGGAAGAAGATCTAGTGGCAATTTCCGGCCACATCTTGCTGCAGCCCAAGGTTATTGGGCCGCTGTGGGGCGGTGGCAAGAGTACTTACTCCGCTCCAGGGGTGTAAGGTCTCGGTAGCGTCAACGCGCCCGTTCAAATAGCAGAAATGTTTAAAGCGTTTCTGCATTTCTAGATCCCCGTATTGTCTGATGGCAGTGCGGGGATTTGGCGTTGTAGCGCTTGAATTAGCTGGTGCTGACGATTCGGCAGCGAGCCTTGAGCCGGTTTCCGCCGGGAGTAGGGCGATTGCTCCGATAGCGATCGGCTAGCCCTTATCCTGACCGCCAAGGCAAGTTCGCCCCTCAAACCCGATACTTTGATAGGTGTCGCCGTCGGGTGGCCCCGCCCCTCATCGATCGCGCCCCAACTCCCCACCCAAGGGATTGGCGGGAAAATAACATCCCGGTTGACGGCAGTGGATGGGTGGATGGGGCAGTTTCGGGTCTGAGTAGGTACTTTTATTTCGAGCGCGTTCCCAAACGTGAGGCGACCTACCCTCCCTCCGCCCGAATGCCAGGACATCCTTTTCAACGTCAGTTCGACGGACTGATTTCGCCCTCTCTCCCAAGCTGCCGCTTATACATAAGTTTCTGACTGACTGCTTTCAGTGGTTTAGCCCCCTTTTCTGGTATGCCCGGAGGGCTTTAAGCCCCCAATTCTGGGGGACTTCAAACTCCGGTCTCCCCCCAAAATTGGGTGACTAAGGGGGGCGAGTGCGCCTGTTGAGGTGGCAATCAAGATGTGTATAAGCGGCAGCTCTCCCAAGGGGAGAAAGGCTTCAAACCCTGATTTTTCCGTTAGCAAGGATGAGGGACTCAACCCAGAATCCCAGGCTAGGTCTTTTCATCGAACTCACGTTTTTCATGGTTGGGGGTATCGCGATCGCGCCTCATGGGCGTGGATAAAAAAGTTCAGAATTTCGTCGGGGCGCAGTCGTGTATCCCAATCGCTGAGCTTGCCAGTAAAAGGCTTTAGCCGTCTGAGGGGACTGAATTTTAACCGCGATTGGCGGTATCAGTTAGGGGGCTGGGGGGCCGGGAGCGATCGCCCCGTGGCATCCTGCTGGCGCTGATGACAATAATCCGTGTCGGAGCAGATCCACATGCGGTTGCCCTGGTCATCAATCACCACTTCATCGAGATAGCTATCAGTTGCGCCGCAAAATTCGCAAGCCTGATCCCACGTTTCGGTTTGAAACGGATGATCGTGAAAATCCAGACTTTTGACCTTGGTGTAAGGCGGTACCGCATAGATGCGCTTTTCGCGCCCTGCCCCAAAGAGCTGAATAGCAGGATTCATGTGCAGTTTAGGATTGTCAAACCGGGGAATCGGGCTCGGTTTCATCAGATAGCGATCGCGCACCATCACCGGGTAATCGTAGGCCATGGCGATATGACCGAACTGGGTAATATCTTCGTACAGGCGCACATACATCGGGCCGTACTCCTGTAGGGCGTGCATTTTGTTGGCAGCGGTGCGCGATGGCTCAATAAAGTAGAGCGGCTCTGGCATGGGCACCTGATAAACCAGAATCTGCCCCTCCTGGAGCGGCGTCTCTGGAATGCGGTGACGGGTTTGAATGAGGGTGGCCTCGCGGGTGCTCTCGGTGGTGGCAACGCCACACACCCGCTGAAAGAACCGCCGAATATTCACCGCATTGGTGGTATCGTCGGCTCCCTGATCGATCACTTTAAGGATATCGGCTTGCCCGATCACCGAGGCCGTGACCTGCATCCCGCCTGTGCCCCAGCCGTAAGACATGGGCATTTCGCGCGAGCTAAAGGGAATTTGATGCCCTGGAATCGCGATCGCCTTCAAAATGGCTCGCCGAATCGACCGTTTTGTTTGCTCGTCCAGGTAGGCAAAGTTAAAGCCGGGATCCGGTGCTGACCAGCCCGGCGAACTGTCGGCGGTTGGGGGCAGCGGTTGGGGCATATTTACAGCGGCATCCGTGGGCGGTGTAGGCATGGATGGTCAACCAGTAACGACTTCGGTGGGAAAAAGGGATTGAATTCGGTGGCGATCGCGGGGAATTGTCTGGGTGAGCCGCAGCCTCGACGGGCAACTCATCCCTGCGATCGCCCGGCATCAAGGGGCAGCAACTCAGGATGTTGGCTCGGAAACGGCAGTCGGTTCTGAGTGGGGGGGCGCTGGCAATCTGTCAATGTGGGCGGGGGCGGTGGGGTGTCCCTGAGGGGCCTGAGGGGGCGCTGGGGGAGTGGGGGCGGAATGGTTGGGCACCGCTTGAGACTGGCGGCGGAGTTGCCGAATCAGATTTAACTCCGCCTGAAAGTCAATGTAATGGGGCAGTTTCAGGTGTTGGACAAAGCCTTGCGCTTCCACGTTATCGGAGTGGTACAGCACAAATTCTTCGTCCTGGGCGGGGTGATCGGCAGATTCGCCCAGCTCGTTGGCCTGCAAGGCGCGATCCATCAGCGCCATCGACATGGCCTTGCGCTCGTTGTAGCCAAAGGTCAGCCCATACCCTTGGGTGAACTGGGGCGGAATATCTTTGTTGCCTTTGAACTGATTGACCATCTGCACTTCGGTCACGGTGATCTCGGCGATCGCCACCTCAAACCCGAGTTCCTCTGGGCTAATCACCACTTCCACCGCACCCATACGGATCTCCCCCGCAAAGGGATGATTGTGGCCATAGCCCCGCTGGGTGGAATATGCCATCGAGAGCAAAAACCCCTCATCGGCCCGAGCGAGATTTTGCAGTCGAGCATCGCGATCGACCGGCGTTTCCAGCGGTTGCCGGGTCAGGTCGTAGGGGGCCTCGGGGGCGATCGGGCTGGCGGAGACCGGCGCAGGGGGAGTGGCCGTATGAATCAGATCCTCTTGGGCGAGCGTATCTAACACGCGGGGGGGCGAAGTTGGGGCGGGGGGGGCTGCACTACAGGGGGCGGTGTAGTGGTTGTCTTCGGCGGCTAGCTTAAAGTCCAGCAGGCGATGTACGTAGTCAAAGGTAGGACCTAGCTTTTGGCCGCCGGGGGCATCTTTGAAAATGGCCGAAATCCGTCGCTGGACCTGCATCTGGGTCGTATCGAGGGGCTGGCTGTAATACAGCCGGGGCAAGGTGGTGCGATAGGCACGCAACAAAAACGCCGCCTCGACCAAATCGCCCCAGGATTGCTTGATGGCGAGGGCCGCCAGGTCTGGGTCATACAGACTGCCTTCCGCCATGACGCGATTGACCGCCAGTTGCAGTTGCTCTTGGATTTGCCGCAACGATAGTTCGGGCACCGCCGGATCGCCGCGTCGCCGCGTCGCGAGTAGAGCCTCCGCATTCTGAATTGCTTGTTCTCCGCCTTTGACTGCAACGTATGCCATGAACTTTTCTTGTAAATCACCGTTAAGGTCTGACTAGTGTCCGCAAATTGAGCAGAACTGCCTCTGCCGATGGGTTATTGATTCACTCAAGGTCGCCGTTAGGGGCATCTGTGAACGGGACGTAAAAACTGACACCATGACGCTGGAAGCCCAACGCTTCGTAAAAGGCGTGGGCGCGATCGCGCTTTTGATTTGATGACAGCACCAGCTTGTAACAACCGGCCTGGCGGGCTTCGGCCATGGCCCAGTGCATCATTTGCCGACCAATGCCCTGACTTTGGTGCTGGGGATCAACCGCCACCGCTTCTACAATGGCGGCGGGGGCTCCGAGATGCAAGAGATTGTCCATGATCAGTAAGACAAAGGTGCCGACGACGCGATCGCCCAACTCCGCTACCCATAAACGATAGCTGGGATATTGTTGAATTTTTGCAAACCAGGCGATCGCTTGCGATAACGGCAGCGTGTCGCCGTCATCTAAGTCGGGTTGTTGATAGAGCCGCAAAACCTCAGGCAGATCGGCTGCCGTGGCCAAGCGGATTTGCACCGTTTTTACCAGCGTGTGGACCATCACTGACTCCTATGAAGAATACGAGACGAGGCAAGCAGTGCGCGGCAGGCCCATGACTTGATGATCGCTAAAGCACCAGCTATCAATCCCTAAGGGATAGCTGGTCGTCATGGCTTGCCACTGTTGCCAAAAATCGGCAGGGAGCGGAATGTCTATACCGATCGTGTTTAAGATGCCCGGTCCTTGGAGGGTGATTGCGGTGCCGCCAGTTAAGCTTGGACACTGCAACAGTAACGAGGTCGACGCTTCGGGATAGTCGGGGCGGCCCCAGTGAAAGGTGGGTAGTGGGGGAATGGCGGTAATGTCCCAAATGAGGGCAAAGTCGGCGGCCTGGGGCGCATCGGTAAAGGCGCAGCCGGTATGAAACAGGAGCCAGCCATGCACCGCCTGAGATAATCCGGGTTGGAGCCAAATTTTGGTCTCTAGGTCAAACAGCGTCAGGGCGGCGGCGGCACAACTTGGGTGCAGGCCAGGGGGCGGCGTCAGCGAGGCGGTGGTTTGGGGCTGGCCAGGGCGGGATAGCGCCTCTAGCAACGCCCGAAAGGTGTTTTGCGGGTCATGAATGGGATTTTGAAAGCCTGGTAGTTGAGTTAACACAGCTAACTTTCCCCTCTTTTTAGGGTAAAAAAGTTGACGCGGGTCGCCTCGGCTTGGGCGGCAATGTGCGATCGCCGCGTCTGAGCCGCCGCCTGCAAGGGTTGGATCACGGCCTCCCAGGTGGGCTGGTGCCAGACCGGATGCTGGAGCAGTGCGTCACCGAGGGCGGCTAGCTCAGCGTGGCGGGGCGATCGCCCTGCCACATAGCCAAACCCCGCGATCGCCGCCGCGGCTTCTGGTCCCCCAATTTGCACGACGCACCGGGTGAGGGTCATCTCCCCCAAGTTAAAGGGCTGGCCCGTCCCTTCGATGCGCCCACGCACCATGTTGAGGCCGATTTCGGGCGATCGCAGGTATTGGTAGGGGGGCACTGCTCCCAGCGCCAGAAATGACTGTTCTAACAAGTCTAAGGGGGCTTGGGCTAAGGTTGCCATCCACATGGCCCGAGTAGCGGGTGACGAGTGCTCCATGAATCCAATACAGTTCATCTAGACGTCTAGACGTTTTTGGAATTAGTTTCTAGTGTATCCAGAAGTGGATCGCCAGCGATGTGGGGTAAACGACATTGAGTTTGGGCGATCGCGCTTCAAATTTGATGTTTGTGCACCAGTGAGCGTTTTGCTCGGCCTGATTGAAGGTAAAGTTTTTATAGTAATTATTCATTTATGTCGATGCAGTGGCCAGCTTGTCGAAGCGATGCCCCGGCCTCGTACCGATGATGAGTCAAGAAGCCCTTCCGCTTTATCAACAAATCGCCGATGAGTTGCGTCAAAATATCCAAGAGTCGGTGTTTAAGATCGGCGATCGCTTGCCCACCGAAACGGAGCTAAGTGAGCGCTTTGAGGTCAATCGTCACACCCTCAGGCGGGCGATGGAAGTCTTGCGCCATGAGGGCATTGTAGACGTTGAACGCGGGCGGGGGACTTTTGTGGTCGCCGCTCCCATTACCGTGCCCATTGGCAAGCGGGTGCGATTTAACGAAGCCCTCAAAGCGCAGTCGGTCGAGCCTCAATGGCAAGTGCTGCAGGTGATCGAACTCCCTGCCGACGATCGCATCGCCCAAAACTTAGCGTTGGCACCGGGTGATCCCGTGGTGCTATATGAGCGCTTGAGCTTGTCTGAAGATGTCCCCCTCAGCCTGTCTAGTAGCTATTTTCCCAGCGCCCGCTTTCCTCAATTGGTCGAGCATTGCCAAACTTACCGCTCCGTTTCGGTCATGTTGCAAGCTGAGTACGACTGCGACCACATTCGCCAATCGACTCGGTTGTCTGCTCGCTTAGCCCAGGCCAAAGATGCCCGCATTTTACGCATGCCTGCCACGAAGCCCATTTTGTTGTCGGAATCCATCAATGTCGATCAAACGGGTCGGGTGATTGAGTTTGGGGTGACGCGGTTTCGGGGCGATCGCATGGAACTCTACATCGCCAACGAGTGATGCCTCCCGGTGTCGCGATCGCCGGGGGGATGGGGGGCGACCAGTCGTTTCAAGTCTGGTAACCCAACGGCGACATCTACAGCTAATCTGTACCGTAGAGTTGGGACGTCACCGTGGAGACTTCACCGTCCTCCAAGCCAGTCACGAATTTAGGGCCGCCCCCGGCCCCGGAGCAGTTGGACAGCATTAAAGCCCAGCTCGATTTGGTGTTGCTGGCGCTGGAATCGTTGGTGGGGTTGGGCTCGGAGGCGATGCTCGAAGCCGCTGAAAAGCTCGGGTTGAAAGACCTCATGGGCGATCGCGTCACCCTGTGGCGACTGCGGCAATCGAGCCCGCTGCGCAAAGGGCAGGGCCGCAAAAAGCTGGATGTAGATGAAGCTCGTGGCCTGGTATTGGTCAGTGCCCATTTGGCCCAGCAGCATCAAGCCAAAATCCGCGAGGCCGTCACCCGGTTAGAAGCCGTCACCGCCCAAAATCAGCCCCCTCACCGCATTGCCCTGCTAGGAGATTACCTGGATGCCTTCAACAATTTCTATGAAGAGCGCATGACTCCTGATGACTTGCCACCCCCTGACCACCTCCGTGACCTGGCCCTCAAGTTACTGGTCGATCTGCTGTTTTACAGTCAGTCCGGTGGCCCCCGTAAGCTCTGGCTGGCGCTGCTGGAGCGATCGCGCTGAGGACTGCGGGGAGGGGCTGGGGCGGTGGGTGGCTGGGGGTGAAAGTTCGATGATGAGTGTCTCCCTGAGGGGCACTGCCACTACGGTTTCGGTCATTCCTTTCCACTGGCTTGACTAGCATCACTCTGTTTTGAAGGCCTCTGCATATCTCTGTCTGTTCTTTCGTCCTGATGACCTCAACGACCTCACTGACACCGCTCTGCTACGAATCGCCGACTGTCACCCTGGAGGTGATGTCGCGGGCAGCGGCCGTGTCTCAGTGGTCGAACAAGCCCGTGGTGCAGGTGTTGCGCTACCAGGTTCAGGTCCGTAGCCTGAGTGGTGAGGGGTCTCCCATCGAAATTCAGGGCGATCGCCCCACCTTTTTGCCGTTGCAGCAAGCGGTGCAAGATTACGTGCAAGCGCAGCTATTGGGAACTGCGGCAACGGGCGATCGCCCCACCGACGCCCCCTACCTGGAACCCCATGGGCTCACGCAGCACACCCTGCATTTGGGCACCGCCCGCACCCTGACTGGGGCTAACTCCCTGGTGCTCGGGGCCGTACAATTGGCTGATTTGGCCGATGTGCTGGATCAGCTAGAGGCGGCGGTGCGGCCTTTACCCGTGGCGCTCGTTCCCGTCCGGGCGCGCCGTCCTTGGCGACAGTGGGGAGCCGCCGCGGCGGGGATCGTGGCCGCGGTTGGGGTAACGACTGTGCTCTGGCCCCATTACCAATCGCCCTTCAGCGTGAGCGATACGGCTCAGGAAGCCCCTCCCGCGACCTCCGACCACCAGCCAGAGGCTACGCCCGAGACTGCGGCGGAAGCCGAACCCGACACCGCTGCAAATGAGTCTGCCTCCAGTGATCCGCCCCCGTCGGATGAACGGCCAGCCGTCGAGCGGAACGGAGCGACGGCAGAGAACGAACCCCAGAATGAAGTGGCAACGGCTCCCCCCAGTGCCCCACCGGCTCGTCGGTCTCCACCCCCGGCCCCCGCGACCCAGTCCGCGCCTTCAACTGCTAACAACGCCCCTGCCGACCCGGCGGCATCCTCCCCTACAGATGCCGTGCCACCCGCCGAAGCCCCCGCGACTCGCCCCTCTATGCGGACTCCGGCAGGGGCGATCGCCCCTGCGGAGCGCGCCGCGCCAGGGGATCCTGCCGCCAGTACCGAAGTCGAGCCGGGGCCAACTGCCGATGCCATACCCGAAACCTTTGCCACAGAGGAGTCTCAGGGGCTGGCCGCATCGCCCCAACCGGGCTCATTGGCCGATTTGGTGGCGCAAGTGCGCGATCGCTGGGCTCCTCCTGCCGACCTTGACCAGAGCCTCACCTATACGTTGGTGTTTGCCGCTGATGGCACGCTGGTGGCAGTGATCCCCGCCACGCCGCTGGCGGCAGACTACCGCGATCGCAGTGGCATCCCTGCTACTGGCACCGCGTGGCTAACTTCCGGGGATCCTCAACGGGTGCGACTTTTGCTTAAACCAGACGGCAGCGTCGAGTGGCAAGCGGTCGATGCCGACTAGCTCAGTAGGTGCCTAAAGCCGCGTCGCGGAGCCGTTGGGGCGATTGGGCGATCGCGTAAGCACCGTGTTCGGTATAGAGCCACCGGTGGACTGCCGCCAGGGAAGTCAGGCGAGTTTGTAAAGCCTGGACCTGGGCTAAGCTGCTCTGCTCGCGATCGCGACGGGCCGACAAAGCTGTGTCGGCGATCCCCACGTTGGGCACCGCCTCAAACGTTAGGTGAAACGGCTCAGGACAGGGCGGCAGTGCGAAGATCCAGCGGAAAATCGCCCTGGTTCGCGGCAGATGAAACTCGGAGGTGATCACATGCAGGCGTCGCAACTGCAATGGCTCAAGATGCTGGATCCGGGCAAAATAGGCATTGCCAATCGTATCCAGAGAAATCGTCTCCGGCAAAATGCGATCGCTGGCAATCCCTCGCGCCATCAAATATCGCCCTGCCGCCACGGATTCCCAGATGGGAAAGCCTTCAGCATCCAGCGGGGGCGCTTTGTGGGTCGTTCCTGCACTCAGGGGGAGGAAATAGGTCGGTGGCGGCGTCAGGGCGATCGCCCGCTCTAGCCGCGCCTGCACCCACGGCATCACTTCCCCCGACGGCAACAGCCCCCCACCGGGAATTAAAACTGCATCCACTTGACTCATGGGCCTTTCCTGGCTTGACCTACTCAGGAATAAGGATCAAATAACCTCCAAATTGTTAGGGTCGGCATCTTGCCTGCCTGGGGACAGCCGAGACGGCTATCCCAACTTATTCAATTCTCATTCCTCTTCAATTCTCATTCCTCAGAGCCCTTGGTCAACGAGTTGCTATCTTCCATATTGGCAACTTGAGGATAGGGGATCTGGTGCCGGGAGCAGGCTTGTTTGACCCGCAACGCCAGGTCAGTTTTGTAAATAAACTCGTCTCGGGCATCCATCGGATAGGCTTTGAGCTTCAAATGGGTGGCCCAGGGCTTTTCTAAAATAATCACCACTACTGGTCGCTTGAGTTGGGTATAACGACTGCTATAAGCTGCCTGGTACAGCAGTTGTGACACCCACTCAACATCAACTTCGTGGGCAAAGTAAAAATCCGTCACGATCTGCGCTTCCAGATGGCCGCTGTTGGCATTGGCGACGGGGTTCGTCCACAGGGTGTTGTGGGGAATCGTGACCGTATCGTCGTTGGGGGTCCGCAGGCGGACTTCTCGCAAGCCATAGTCCACCACTTCGCCATAATAATCGCCAATGCGCACGCGATCGCCCATGCGAAAGGAGCCCTCAAATAAGGTGACGACCCCGGCAATCACCGAACTCACGTAGTCTTTGAAGGCAAACCCCAGCGCCACGACAATGGTGCCCGTGAGTGCAAGCAGGTTAGAGTCGTTCAGGTTGACAAACAAATGCAGCAGACGAGCCAGCGCCACAATCAGCACCAAGGCCTTGAAGAACGGCATCGATTGCTTGATGATCAGCCGAAAGCGGCGCGGCACCTTCTCTGAAATTGCGGTCGTCAAACTCTGAATAGTAATGAGACAGCCGTAGGCGATCGCCAGGGTCAGGACGGCTCGAGCGGCTCGGCTCACACTCAAGTCCCTAAACAGCTGATCGAGGCTTTCTCCGGAGGGCAGCAAGTCCTGCGCCAGTAGCCAAATATGCAGCGAAGAACTCATCATCGTCTACGCCTGTCCGATGAGAAAGTTATTGTTGCTCAGCTCGTTAAACAGTTTTGGATAATGGGCCGGATGCACCGTTAACCGTCGCCCCATCTGCCGCATCAGGCCTTCTCGCCGCAACACTTGCACCCGTGAGCGAATCTGCCGCTCATCATCGCCCATGCTGAACGCCAGGTGCGATCGCGTCATCTCCCCGTGCATCAATAGGGTATGCAGTAGATAGCGATCGAGGGTTTCCAGGCTCATCAAACTCGGCGTTGTCGGTTTAACCGTGACGACCTCCAGAGCGGTGGTGTCCGTTGGCAGTGTGCCTGCCGGCGTCAACAGTTCCGCGTCAAGGCGCAATGTTTGTAACCACAGATAGGCTGCCGTGTGAGCATTGCCCCCTGCCAGACTCGCCAGCGATTTCCAATAGGCCTCATCACCCGCCGCGATGTGCACTTCGAGCGATTGATCATCAGGCCGTTTCACCTCCGTCGTCAGCATCGGCTGCAGCCACTGCAAGAGGGCCTCGCCAGACAATTCTGGTAACGTTTGAGTCTGTTCGAGATAGGCCCCGATTTGACTCACTTTGTCTAAAAAAGCCCAGGCCCAGTGGTTGCAGCCAAACACCCAAAAGCGCGCAGTGTCTTGGGTGACCAAATTTTGTAAATACTCAATGCCTTCCCACCCTTGAATGCAACGCAAAAAACACTGCTCCAAACTGGGGATCACATTGACTCGAGGCAGCGACTCGTGCAGGTCGGTCTGGGTGACGGGTACTTTGGTTTCTGGCGGCGCGTGTTCCTGGTCAGGCACTAACTCTCGTTGCAGGTGCCCAGTGATGTCGAGCGGATCGGCAGACCGTTGGTAACCACTGAGAAAAAAGCGCACATCACAATCGAGCAAGTAATTTTGCAGACTTTCCTTGAGCATGAGGGCGGTCGATTCCACCGGACTCCCCAGCACCACCAGACAATTACTCGCAGTTTCGGGATTGGCCTGCCAGGCTTTGAGCGCTGCTCGAGTCGATAACTGAATGGCTTCTTGATGCTGATGAGGGGTGGGTAGCGACTGCAATTTTGGGGTCAGTGCCTGAATAATGTCCGCCGGTATAGCGGTGAGATGGTCATCATCTTCGGCGGCGGCTCTGGATAAAAACCACTGGTTGGCCAACCAGTGGGGGAGCGATCGCACCAGGGCTGGCAGTTCCTTACGCACCGGATATCCTCAAGACGCCTCGGGTTTGATCCTAAGGGGTAATCGTTTTGGGGATACGGAGTCTCTACACAATCGTTGCACTTGAGGATAGTGCTACAGAGGCTGTTGGCAACCGGTTGCTTGGCGCAGCAAAGGCGTTTGCAGTCCCCTCATCAAGGACTGCAAACGCCATTTCGCCGTGAGCGCGCTGCTGGCTAGTTCACAGCGCCAAACCTCGGCCAGAGAACTTTTCACCCCCCGCTCAGGTCAGTGGCAACAGCATTCGATTGAGATTTTGTCGCTCATCAGAGTATATTAAGAAGTACAAAGGTGCTTCTCCGCTGCCGCTGGAGAAGGCTCCTCATAGTGATGATTGCCAGGATAGTCATTCGTACTTTCGTCGACATGTCCTGGCTTTTTTTGACGTATACATCAGTCTCGGAGAGTTCCCATGGCTAACAGAGAGCAAGTTCTCAAGCATTTATCCTTGAGTTCCAACATTAAGCTGAGCCCCAATGTGCCGGATGAAAAAGGCCAAATGGCTCGCAAAATGCGCATTATGGAGCATGTCAAGCGCAGCAAAGGCTAGAGATACGCCATCGGATTGACCGGATTACCATTTTGCCGCACCTCAAAGTGCAGGTGTGGCCCAGTCGACAGCCCCGTTGAGCCCACGGCAGCGATCGCTTGGCCCTGGCTCACCGACTGCCCCACACTGACAAACAACCGGCTGCTATGGGCATACAGCGTCGTAATGCCGCCCCCGTGGTCGACAATCACGGTGTTGCCATAGCCGCCATACCAACCGGAAAAAATTACCCGTCCTGAGTCAGCAGCGTAAATTGTCGTGCCTGTGGGAGCCCCAAAATCCACGCCAGCGTGCAGGCGCGAAGTCCCTAAGATGGGGTGACGGCGATACCCAAACCCGCTGGTAATCCTGCCATTCACCGGAAAGGCGAAGATTCCTGTGCCCCGCACCACCCCAGTCGAGGCGGCGACCTTCTCACGAATCAGTGCCGCAATTTCTTCAGAATCACGGGCAAGTTGGGCTTGAGCCGCTTCGAGGGCGGCGTGATCGCTCTGGAGGCGATCAATAAGTTGCTTTTGCTGGACGGCTTCGGCTTCGAATTGTTGTTTTTTGGCGAGGAGTTCTTGCCGCAAGAGCGAGACTCGGGTCTTTTGAGACTCCACCACCGCCCGCTGCTGCTTGATTTCATCAGCTTTGGCCTTGAGGTCAACCAGCACATTGCGATCGGCGGCGTAGACTCGCCGCAGTTGATACCGCCGGTCCAAAAACTCGTTAAAGTTTGCGCTTTGCAATAGCACCGCCCAACCTTCGCCGCCCTGCTGCCGCTGCAAAAACTGCAATCGTCCCACGGCGGCTCGGCGCACGTCTTCGTAAGCGGCCTCGGCTTGCAGCAAATCATTTTCGAGGGCCTGAAGTTCCCGCTCGGCTTTTTCCAGGCGAGACTCGGTATCGGCGATTTGCTCAGCGGTGACCGCGATCGTGGTTTGAATGGAGTCTAAATTTTGCTCTGCTTGGTTAGTTTGCCGCTCTAACTGCTGGGTTTGCTGTTCCAGGTTTTGGCGCTGCTGGTCAACGGTTTTCTTTTGCTCTTGCAAATCTTGCAGGGATTGGGCCACCAAAGTAGACCGACTCATCGCCTGCACTGGGGTATTCAAAATGAGGCTGTGACAGCACCCGATCGCGATCGCCAGGATCACGCTACTGACTAACCAGCGCTGCAGGCGGCGGTTCTGAATTAGCGGTATCCGGTTTGCCGTCATGGTCACACTCACCCGTTCTGACTGTCTTGCCAGGATGTCTGTCGCTGATACGACCTGAGAATCACCGCATTCTATCCATAAAGCGGCGATCGCGAGAAAAATCTTGTGCATGTGGAGCAGCGGCGATCGCCGTATTCACCAATAAGAGTTTGGCAGATAGAAGTACACCATCCCTGGCGACATTGCAGACAAACTCTACTACATCTAGAGATGAGGCGTATAAATCATGAATAATTGCAAACTTTGGTGCTGCGGTAGCCGACGGTTCACCGAGACCTCAAGGACACCGATGGACTGGATAAAACCGATGTGCCGTCAACGGGGCTACGCTGGGCCTATACCTTGCCGACCTTGAGCCAGGCGAGACGGCGATCCCAGACATATTGAATTGCCATCCCTGAGCCCGTTTGCCATTGTCAACCAAGCACCTCGCGTTGACTCCACCCTGGGGCACCGGACGGGCGATCGCAGCAAATTTGACTAATATCTGGCAGAATATATTTAGGTGATTAAATAGTTATACGCTGACATTGATGAAAATTTGGGATGAGTCACTTATCGCTATTGCTGGTGAGCGGAGCACAAAAATAGTCGGCAACTGATCAAGGGTTGGCAGTCATTGCCGTGTTTTTAGGTACAAAACTGACTCCCCCTTTCGATAAAGTTATTTGGCTATGATCTATGCCTCTGCTGGCGCTCACAGTTATTTTCTCTCAGTGGCAACTTTACAATGTAAGCAGAGGTGGGCAATGGTGAAATGAGTGCTCATGGCTGTAGCCGTGAGTAGCCTGACCAGCGTTCAACCCAGTAGTTTCACCCGTTGCTGAACCTCCCGATATCGGCCTGTCCTGGGTTGAGGCTTCAAGTCGTCGCTGAAGATTTGCACTTGAAAATAATTTTTATCGCAACCGCAAAGCACTCTTTAAAGGAGACCTATCGATGAGCTACGACTTTGATTTATTTGTGATTGGTGCCGGTTCTGGTGGCATCTCTTCTGCCCGCAGAGCGGCTCAATATGGCGCAAAGGTAGGCGTTGCCGAAGGCTGGACCCTTGGTGGTACTTGTGTTAACCGGGGCTGTGTACCCAAAAAACTGATGATGTATGCGTCCCGATTTCCCGAGCAGTTTCAAGCCGCTACGGGTTATGGCTGGGGCCAGGTGGACAGCCAGTTTGATTGGTCCCAACTCATCACCGCCCTTAACAACGAACTCAAGCGGTTGAATGGCATCTACGAAGGGATGCTCGATCGCTCTGAAGTCACGGTTTTCCCGAAATATGCCAGTTTTATCGATGCCCATACGCTGGATGTTGGCGGTGAAAAAGTGACCGCTGACAAAATTCTGATTGCCGTTGGGGGTAAGCCTGTTTTACCCCCCATTCCGGGGATCGAACATGCCATCACCTCTGACGACATTTTCCATTTACCTGAGCAACCTCGCAAAGCCGTGATTTTGGGTGGGGGCTACATCGGGTGTGAGTTTGCCTGCATTCTCAATGGGTTGGGCACTGAGGTGACTCAGGTGATCCGGGGCGATAAGATTTTGCGCGGCTTTGATGAAGACATTCGCACCGAGATTCAGCACAAGATGATCGAAGACGGCATCCACTTGATGACGGAGACGCCCATTAACCACATTGCGAAAATGGCAACGGGGGTCGATGTCTGTGTCACGGTGGATGGCCACAAAGAGCACATCTTGGCGGATGTGGTGAGTTTGGCGGCCCTGGGGCGTAAACCCAATATCGAAAACCTGGGATTAGAGAATACGCAGGTGGAGCTGGCTGCGGGGGCGATCGCCGTTGACCAATACAACACCACTGCCGAACCCAACATCTTTGCGGTGGGCGATGTGACCGACAAAATGAACCTGACCCCCGTCGCCATTGCGGAAGGGCGGGCTTTTGCCGATACGCAATTCGGTGGGCTGTCTCGCACCATGAGTTACGAAAACATTCCCACAGCGGTGTTTACTTCCCCCGAGGCGGCGACGGTCGGGCTGACGGAAGCTGAAGCGATCGCTCAGTATGGGGAAGACGGCATCAAGGTGTACCGCTCGAAGTTTCGGCCCATGTATTACACCCTGCCAAACCTGCAAACCAAGACCTTGATGAAGCTGATCGTGCATCACGAGAGCGATCGCGTCATCGGTGCCCACATGGTGGGTGATGATGCCGCCGAAATTATTCAGGGAGTGGCGATCGCCATTAAAGCCGGTGCCACTAAAGCCACCTTTGACGCGACCGTAGGCATTCACCCCAGTGCCGCCGAAGAGTTCGTCACCATGCGCTGATCCCCCATCGACAGCAGCTTAGATAGATACTAGCCACCCTGCGTGACGTTCTCAAGGGTGGCTAGTTTTTAAGTATTCTATGAAGGCTCAAAGCTACAGTGGCAAAAGCTATCTTTGCCAAACCGATGGGTACTCTAAAGAAGCTAACCCAAGCAGTCGGCAACCAAACGCAAATGCAACACTTGTTTGACCGCTGATCAGTCGGTGCAAACTAGTCGATGCTCTACCGTTCAATCGGTGTCTGGCTGTATGTGTATTGCACTGCCCGCCAGCCACAGGCTTGCACCCGTAGTTTTAATAGGATATTCAATTGCCATGACCAACCCTAAACGTGCTCTCATTACTGGCATCACGGGCCAAGACGGCTCCTACTTAACGGAACTTTTATTGGAAAAAGGCTATGAGGTCCACGGCATTATTCGTCGCACCTCCACATTTAATACGGATCGTCTCGACCATGTTTACATGGATCCCCATGACGAAAACGCTCGTCTGTATCTGCACTATGGAGACTTGAATGACGGCACTATGCTCCGCCGCATTCTCGAACAAGTTGAGCCCATTGAAGTTTATAACCTGGGAGCCCAATCCCACGTCCGCGTCAGCTTTGATTCTCCTGAATACACGGTTGATACCGTTGCGATGGGCGCTCTGCGGCTCCTGGAAGCCATCCGCGACTATCAGCATCGCACTGGCAACGAAGTGCGCTACTACCAGGCGGGTTCCTCTGAAATGTACGGCAAAGTTCAAGAGATTCCCCAGAAAGAAACCACCCCGTTTTATCCCCGTAGTCCCTATGCCTGTGCAAAGCTCTATGCCCACTGGCAAACGGTTAACTATCGCGAGTCTTATGACCTCTTTGCCTGTAATGGCATCTTGTTTAACCACGAGTCACCCCGCCGGGGCGAAACGTTTGTTACCCGCAAAATCACGCGGGCAGTCGCGCGCATCGTCGCCAAGCAACAAGACAAGCTCTTTATGGGCAATCTGGATGCGAAGCGCGATTGGGGCTATGCCAAAGATTACGTCCAGGCGATGTGGTTGATGCTGCAACAAGACCAGCCAGATGATTACGTGGTGGCAACAGGTGAAACTCATTCAGTTGAGGAGTTTTTGGAATTGGCGTTTGGCCGGGTGAATCTTAACTGGCGCGATTATGTCGAGTTTGACCCGCGTTATCTGCGACCGGCAGAAGTTGAGCTGTTAATTGGCGACCCGACCAAAGCCAAGACTCAACTGAAGTGGGAACCCAGCGTCACCTTTCAACAACTGGTGGAACTGATGGTCGACTCTGACCTCGAAGCCGTTGGCATCATCGACCCAAACCAACCGATCCATCCTGAACTGGCCACCATTCGACGGGCACAATTCAGCCAGAGTCTGGCGTAAAATGCCCCGTTCTCGCTTGCCCCCTCGGTTACGTTAGCCATTTTAATCACAGCCTTCCAGATTCAAAAACTGTCTGGGGGGCTGTTTCCTTTAAGATGGTTACGAGAGAGATTTCCCTCTCGTCCTTCAGAAACATGCAGACTCAAAAGGCATTTCGCAAACATGGCTGAAGATAAGACGGCGCAACCGGCAAACAAAACTGATGACAAAGCGGCTGCTAAGCCGAAGAAAGAAAAGCCTCCCAAAATTGAAGAGAAGCCATTCAAAGAGTTTATGGAGCAGCACTTCATGCCTTCGCTGGACGAAGCGCTGAAGGCTGACGGTTGGGAATGGGTGGAGTTGTCTTTGGTGGATGCGCCTCTGGCGGTTAAAGGAGCAGACGGCCAAGAGACTTATTGGCAGGTACAGGGCAGCCACCCGACCAATCTCTCGCACCGCTTCAACATCGTTTTTTCCAAAGACGATATCAGCAGTCCGAAGTACTTCTACTATAGTCAGGGCAATGGCCCCGCCAGTACGGTTGAGCAATTTATGGGCGATGAGCGCCGCGTCACCCTTGACCTGATGGTGATGTACACCCTGCAGCGGTTAGTCGGCCAAAAATGGCTATCGCGAAATTAGTTGGGCGTAAGCCCCTACAAACTTCTCAATGCCTTATTCGGGCTTTCATCCCTGGCTGACCCTGTCTTTGGTTTAAGTCGGGGCGATCGCTACGGCATCAACGGCTCCACTATTCGTAAGTTGGGGTTCACGCCCGCATTCTTGGGGAGTTGTCGTGACTTCCGATGGGACCGGTCACGATGCTCTAGGATTGAAAAGGTGTTTTTGTGCAGGGGTTTTGACCGCTGCGGGTAGGTGGCCTATGTTGTCGGCGATCGCAACTCTGACTCAACGATTCGAGCAAGCTTTGGTGCAGGCATTTGGCCCTGAACTCGCGGGGACGGACCCGGTGTTGGTGCCCGCTAGCAATCCGAAGTTTGGCGATTATCAGGCCAACTGTGCCATGCCGCTGGCTAAGCGACTCAAGGATAAGCCCCGCGCGATCGCCGAAAAAATCGTGGCTCACCTAGAAGTCAGCGATCTGTGTGAACCGCCGGAAATCGCCGGGCCGGGTTTCATCAATTTGCGGTTGCAGCCGAGTTATCTGCAGGCCCAACTGCAAGTGATCGAGGCCGATGAGCGGTTAGGAGTCGCTACCGTTGAGCCTGGCCAGAAGGTGATTGTGGACTTTTCCAGCCCGAACATTGCCAAAGAAATGCACGTCGGGCACCTGCGATCGACCATCATTGGCGATTCCATTGCGCGGGTGCTGGAGTTTGTCGGTCATGATGTGCTGCGGCTGAACCATGTCGGTGACTGGGGCACCCAGTTTGGTATGTTGATCACCCACTTGCGTGATCTAGAGTTAGACGCCTTAGATAATCCAGACAACTCTAACGAGCTTACTAACTCCGACCGCTACAGGGTGGTAGCGACTGATCGATTGTTGAGAGGATCTGAAGACAACCCAAAAGAATTCCTTGAAGAATTTGCTGGAGTTAATCGAATGAGTGATCTCGTGGCTTTTTATAGAGCCGCGAAGCTGCGTTTCGATAATGATGAAGATTTTAAGGCCCGAGCAAGGGAGGCCGTTGTTGAATTGCAGTCTAGACAAAAAGATGCTGTGAAAGCATGGGAAATACTGTGCGAAGCATCACGAAATGAATTCCAAAAAATTTATGACCGCTTGCATATCAATCTCAAAGAGCGAGGTGAATCTTTCTACAATCCTTTTTTGCCGAAAGTTGTCGAAGACTTGAAGAACAAGGATTTACTGAAAGAAGACCAGGGAGCGCAAGTGGTCTTTTTGGATGGATTCACCAATAAGGCTGGCGACCCGCAACCGCTAATTATTCAAAAATCGAATGGTGGCTTTAACTATGCTACAACGGACTTGGCCGCCATCCGCTATCGCACTCAGCAAGATGAGGCCGAGCGTATTCTCTATGTGGTAGATGCTGGACAGGCTAACCATTTCAATCAGGTCTTTCAAGTGGCGAAAAAAGCAGGGTATTGGGATCCCGAAAAAGTGGAGTTAGCCCACGTTCCCTTTGGCTTGGTGCAGGGTGAAGACGGCAAAAAGTTCAAAACCCGCTCTGGCGAGACGGTGCGCCTCAAAGATTTGCTAGATGAGGCGGTCAGTCGGGCTCGGGCGGATTTAGCCAGCCGGATTCAAGCCGAGGAGCGGGAAGAAAGCCCGGAATTCATTCAGTCGGTGGCGGAAACGGTGGGCATTGGGGCGGTGAAATACGCCGACCTGAGCCAAAACCGCACCAGCAACTACATCTTTAGTTATGACAAAATGCTGGCGCTACAGGGCAACACTGCGCCCTATTTGCTGTATGCCTATGTGCGGGTGCAGGGCATTAGCCGCAAGGGGGGCATCGATTTTCAAAATCTGGGGGCGGATGCCGCCGTACATTTGGACGATGAAAGCGAATTCGCCCTGGCGAAACACATTTTGCAACTCGATGAGGTGATTGCGGAAGTCGCTCAGGATCTCTTTCCCAATCGGCTTTGTCAGTACTTGTTTGAACTGAGCCAGAAGTTCAATCAGTTTTACGATCGCTGCTCCGTCCTGCAAGCGGAGGAACCCCAGCGCACCTCACGGCTGATCCTTTGTGACCTGACCGCCCGCACCCTGCAACTCGGTCTATCGCTGCTGGGCATCCAAGTATTAGAACGGATGTAGGGCTGTCTGATTGGACACGATGGCTACCCGTAGCGCTGCCTAACTTTGCCCGGACTTCCGGATTTCTGGGATGTCTGTTCGAAAGTCTAGGAGTCCTGCTATACATAGAACCTATGGAGACACCGAAACCAGAGTCGAAGCTGTCTTCTGCTTCTGAATATGCCTTGATTTTTGGCGCGGGGGCGAGTGCGGCGATGTCCCTGGCTGCTCAGCAGGTGGCGGCGGCCTCTGTGCCCGTCACCGCCTTGGTGGCGATCGGCCTGATGAACCGCCGCCGACTGGACCGCCAACTACAGGCCAGCGAGTCATTGGGGCCACTGTTGGCGGAAAAGTCGGCCCGCGAAGCGGAGACCCCTGATCCCCAAGTTACCGCGCACCCAACTGCCCATTCCCCGGTGCCGCAATCGGCAGCCAGGCCGATGCTGGGTTCTGCCCCAGCCATGAGTCCCCCCGGTGGGATGTCGGGTGAACCGCTGATGAGTGCCGTACCCCAACTGCCCTTTGCGCCCAAACAGCAGCGATTGATGGCGGCGAAGCAGGCATTGCAAATGGCCCAGTCGGCAAGTTTGAAACAAATCGGTGCCCAACTTCAGCAGGTCCGCGTCGATCGCGGCTTTTCACTACAGGATATTCATCAGCAAACTTACATTCAGCGCTATGCGCTGCAGGCGATCGAGAGTGGAGATCTTGAGTCACTGCCGGAACCGTTTTACATTCGGGCGTTTCTCCAAAAGTATGCGATCGCTTTAGGCCTGCCCGGTGCGGAAATCGCCGCACAATTCCCCACGGCTTGAGGGGCGCTTGAGGCCCAAGATGGCAGGGCGGTTGCCTGGGCGCTAGAACGCCGGTCCAGAACCCCGGTTTCTACTTCGTAAGGGGCCAAATCTCGTCAGTCTGCCTACGAAGAAACCGGGGTTCTCGCAATACTGAACCGATGCTCTAGAAGATATCCCGGATCGCGGATATTGCGTAGGGCTTGGCATTGCTAAGGAATGAGGATCAAATAACCTCCAAATTGTTAGGGCAGGCATCTTGCCTGCCTGGGGACAGCCGAGACGGCTATCCCAACTTATTCAATTCTCATTCCTAAGTCCTTGCCAGTAAGGCCACAACGCTTTTACAGCATTTTCGGTACTGATATGAAATCACGCTGCATGTGCCTACCCTAACCAGTGATGAGGGATTACTGCCGCTCGCCGAACGCCTGCCCCCCCAGTGGGTGCGGCGAGTTGGCAGCAGCGGAAGACGGCTGACTAGCCTCATAGGCCGCTTCGATTTCCTTCACCTGAGCTTCTAACTCGGCCAGCATTTTGACCAGAGCAGGCAAAACCTCAGAGTGGGTCGGTTGAAAATCGAGCGCCCCGCGAGCGCGATCGCGCATTTCATTGAGGCGCTGCTGCAACGTCTGCGCGGCATCTAAAGCGTCGCGTCCTAAGCGGTCAATCTGCTGTTGTTGATGAAACTGTAGCGCCGTTCCTCTCAACACCTGCAACGTCGCTTGTTCGCCCCCATCCCCCGGCATCACCCGCAGCCGGAGCAAAATCCGTTGGTGGTCTATGGTCCGCTCGATCTCCACCTGCTCTGGTTTCCTCACCGGCACCATCGCCATATGAGTAAAATGCTTCAACTCATTGACCAAACTTTGCAAGACGTGACCGTCAAACGGTTCGATCAAGCCTTCTAAAACCCCATTACAACTCCATAAAATCCGGCAGGTGCCCGCTTTGCGCTCCAGGTACAGCCGCCCAATGCCGTCACCCGTCACTTTGTCTAGCAGCGCTTGCATCAAGACTCTCGGCGGCAAAGCGCAGAGCAATTGACCAATTTCCTCAGAGCAAGTGTCATCTGGCGTCGCTGCTACAGGCTGTGCAGGGGCAGGCGTGGGGGCTGGGCGATCAACAACTGGTTCATCCTCTACCACAGCGGGCTCAACAGCGGGATGGGGAGCGATCGCCGCCGTCTCGTCATCGCGCTGCGCGGTTGGGGGCGCTGGGGCCGTTGGGGGGCGGGCTGGGGCCGCAGCAATGGGGGCGGGCGCAGCGGTTGCGGCTGGCGGGTTAGCCGCTGGCAGATGCGGGATCCCGTCCTCTAAGGCTGCTTCCTGTTCCAGCAGCCGCAGGTGCTCCTCCCGAGGAATGATGGCGGTCAATTCCTCCACCTGATCGAGAATCAGGGTCGCCTGCATCTGTTGCTCGTCTACCGACGGCCACGGTGCCACCTTGGGCGATGAGGACGCCGCTACCTCGGGTCTATCGGCCTGAGCTGCTGCAGACGACTCGACGCCTGCAGCCTCAACGGGTAGCGGTTGGGCCGCGACAGAGGCCCCGGTTGAGGCCGGAGACGCAGTCGGGGCCGCCGCCGTTGAAGTAGTTGGCGGTGTCGCTTGGGCCGCTTGGCTTGCTTGCTGGGCAGTGTGCTTTAGATACTGAGACAGCAGATCTCGATGCCATTCAGAGTCAATTTTCTTAAACCGAATGGAATAGTTGATATAAGACAGCTGCTTAGTGACGTAAGCCTCGGCGGCGGGATCTTCAGGATTGACGGTGCCCATAATCAGTCGACTACCATCAATTTCCAAAGGCAAAACTTGATAGTAGAGGCAGGCTTCAAACGGCAAAATGCTGTCAACCAATGCGTAGATTTGACTCAGTTGTAGCGGTGTCAGCGTAGTCTTCGCAGCTGCATCGCGGCCCTGGTCTGAGGCTTTCGCTGAAGTCTTTCGCCCTTTTTCATCAAACTGCTTAGCCATGATTGCCAGGTTTTGAACATCGGTAATAGGCCCAATTCTTCATCGCTAACTGACTCACGCGGCAATGTAGGGTCACGATTATCAGGCAGGATGTCGACGTTAAAATTTCTGAACGTTAAGCTGATGCAGCATTGCCCCTAACGCTTTTATAACAAGCTGCCGGAAGTTAAGGTCGAAATGCTGTCACTTTCAATTGGTCTGTGGATAAAGTGTGAAAAAACTTTAAAGTCAGAACCAAAACTTGGCATCAATGCGAAAGGCATGTAAAACCCTGATTAACGTTTTCGGCAAGCAACTTTACCACGTTGATCCCTCATCATACTGGCAAGATGCCCACGAAGTACATGCCCGCCCCCCGGCCTTGCAGCTTAGAGATAGCGATCGCAAAATGCCTCCACCACGTTGCGTAATGGCTCATCCAGCCGCTCCAGAACGGATTGGCGAATGTCATCCGGCACACTGCCGTAAAAGGCGTGGGCAATGCCGCCCGTAATGCAGGTCAGCGTATCGGAGTCGCCCCCTAACGACACCGCGTTGCGAATGGCATCTTCAAAATCGGTGGAGTCGAGAAACGCAATAATCGCTTCGGGAACCGTGCCCTGACAGGATTCATTGAACGTATACGTCGGACGAATTTCAGTCACCGTACGCTGCAAGTTGTAGCCAAATTGCTGGATGATATAGTCTCGGATCTCATCCTTAGAACGACCTTGACGAGCCAGAAAGATCGCGGTGGCAGTCGCCTGAGCACCTTTGATCCCCTCGGGATGGTTGTGGGTGACGGCGGCAGTCTTCTCCGCTTCGATGAGTACGGCTGCCAGTGAGGTACCCGCAAACCCCACCGGACTCACCCGCATCGCTGAGCCATTGCCCCAACTGTTGTAGGGAGCGAGGGTCGGAGCCGCCGCCCACTGATGAAACCGCGCCCCATAGCTGCCACTCGGATTGGGATAACGCCAGTAGTAAGCCTTAAAGGCTTTGGCATAATCGCCCCCGTGTAGCAGCACATCTGCCACTGCCACCGACAAAATCGTGTCGTCGGTAAAGGTCGTCGCCTCGGTAAACAAGGGAAAGTCTTTACTGCGGTGATTGTCAAACTCGTACACCGAGCCAATCATGTCCCCCGCGATCGCCCCCAACATACGCCCTTCCCTCCTTCACGTTGGTCTTTATACATTGTGTCGAGCCGCGCCATGCTGTAACCGAGTAGTTGGCATTTCTCAACACACTTCAATACATCAAAGGAGGTCAGTGCGGGGATTGAAGGTTTCCAGCGATCGCAGTTCTTCATACAGCTGTCGCTCGCGATCGCTGAGCTGGGGGGCAACAACGATATCGACTTCCATGATCTGGTCACCCCGGCGATCGCGCCCAAAAGGGTAGCCCCGTCCAGCGAGCCGAAGACGCTTGCCCGCCTGTACCCCAGGGGGCACATTCATCTGCACAGGACCATCTAGCGTGGGGACGGTAATGTTCGCGCCGATAGTGGCTTCGCTAGGGGTCAGGGGAATACGGCAGAAAATATCGTTGTTCGCCAGTTTAAAGAACGGGTGGGGTTGGACTTCGATGCGGAGGTAGAGGTTGCCACCGCCAACCCCTTGTCCTTTTAGCCGAATGCGCTGCCCGGTCACCATGCCGGGGGGCATTTCCACCTCGATCGCCCGCCCATCTTCCAAACGAATGCGTTCCTGACCGCCCACATAGGCGCGTTCTAGCGGCACAGTGAGGGTGGCTTCGGCATCGCGACGGCTACTGGTGGCAGGTCGAGCGGTGGTGCCGCCTGCCCCACGAGTGGTCGAACGGGAACCGGGTGGCGGTTCCCCCGGCGGGCGACCGTTATTGCTCCGGGTCGGTTCGTCGCGGCGATTGAGCAGTTGGTCGACAAAGGAGTTAAAGTCTCCCAGATCGCTAAAGTCAATGTCCTTAAAGGAAAACTTGCTGCTGACGCGCTGGCGAAAGCCTTTTTGCTGCCAAAAGCTGCTGTACTCTTCGTACTGCGATCGCCGCTCCGGATCCGACAGCACTTCGTAGGCTTCCCCCAGCAGCTTGAATTGTTCTTCAGCGTCCTTGTCTCCCGGATTCAAATCAGGGTGATACTTGCGGGCTTGCTGACGGTAGGCTTGCTTGATATCCGCCAGTGTCGCGTCTTGATCGACCCCGAGAATTGCAAAATAGTTCCGAAAGTTTTGCATGGACGCAGAAAAGAAAGCGGCTCAGCATCTTGAGCCTGTCGATAGGTGGGTTAAGGGTGACAAACCGTCAGAGCAGCGTTAAAACCACTCGTCCTCGTCTCCCCAATCGTCATCATAGCCGTTGCGGTTGCGGCGGCGGGGATCGCCGGACTCATCCTGGCGGGGCCGGGCCGACATCGGGTCACGCGGAATTGGGGCTTGGGGCGATCGCGGCGGCGCGCCGATAGGCGGGCGATTGCGGTCGCGATCGTCGCGGGGGGCGGGGGAACGCTGCGCCCCGTAGCTGGCGGGCTCCCCCCAGGGGTCGGGCGTCGGGCGGTAAGACTCGTTACCGTAGCTCGGTTCGTTGGCGGGGCGGGGGGCAGGGTTCGCTCCGGGGGCATAGCGATCGCCCGGATATCCGGGCGCTGAGGGCTGTCCGTAACCCGCATCACGCGGTTGTCCACCCCCATAAGGGCGGGGCTCATCCCAGTTGGAGCCATTCGCCGCCGGTGCCCCGTAAGGCTCGCGGTTCGCAGGCGGTGCCCCATAGGGATCACGGTTCGCAGGCGGTGCTCCATAAGGCTCGCGATTTACGGGCGGTGCCCCATAGGAATCGCGGTTCGCGGGCGGTGCCCCATAGGGATCGGGGGTGCGGGGCGGGGGACTGTAGGCGTCGGGCTGGTAGCGGGGGGCGGGCGGGGCTCCGTAGTAGTCATTGGCAGGGGGTGCGCCGGTCAACCGAGGGCGATCGTAGTCCCAGGCGTCCTCTTCCCAGGCGGGACGGCGCGACCAGCTATCTTCATAGCGGTTGAACTCATCGTCATCCCCCAAAAAGGTGCGCTTGAGGGTGCCGCCAATTTGGCCCAGCAGGTCGGTCTCTTCGGTGTCGTCTTCGTAGAGGTAGGCTTCGCGGTTCAGCTCATACACCTCGTCCTGGAGTTCTGACTGGGTGATGTCGATGCCCCGCTCGTCATTGTTGGCAAGACATTCCCGCAACTCTTGGATCAGGCGCTCAATGCGGCGACGGCGATCGCGGGCAAACTGCATGCCAAAGTCGAGCACTACTTCCCGCAGCACCCGTTCCGCCTGGTAGGTCAGGGCTTCGGCGCGATTGCGTTTTTCTACCTGTTCGCGCTTCAGGCGATCGGTTTCGGAATATTCCTCCGCATCGCGGATCATCTGCTGCACTTCGGCTTCACTGAGGGTCGCTGACCCTTGAATGGTCAGACTTTGTTCGCGCCCGGTGGTGCGATCCATCGCGGAGACTTGCAAAATGCCGTTGGCGTCAATGTCAAAGGCGACTTGCACCTGGGGCACGCCGCGCGGAGCCGGGGGAATGCCCATCAGCTTGAACCGGCCCAGGGCTTTGTTGTCGGCGGCCATTTCCCGCTCCCCCTGCAGCACATGGACTTCCACCATGGTCTGATTGTTTTCGGAGGTGGAGAAGATGTCCGATCGCCGCACGGGAATCGTGGTGTTCCGAGGAATCACCTTTTTCATCACGCCGCCGATGGTTTCCAGCCCCAGGGAGAGAGGGGTCACGTCTAGCAGCAAAATATCTTGTACTTCCTGGGTGAGAATGCCCGCCTGAATGGCCGCACCGACCGCCACCACCTCATCGGGGTTCACGTTTTGGTTGGGGGGACGGCGGATCAGCGATCGCACTAGGTCATGCACCATTGGCATGCGGCTACCGCCGCCCACCAGGACGACTTCGTCAATCTGGTCGGGGGTGAGTCCGGCATCGTTCAGCGCTTGCTTCAGCGGCCCCCGCAGCCGACTCATCAGGTCGCCGCAAAGTCCTTCAAACTGAGGGCGAGTCAGCGAGGTTTCCAGATGCTTGGGACCATCCGCCGTAGCCGTGATAAAGGGCAGGTTGATTGCTGAAACGTTGACGCCGGACAGCTCGATCTTGGCTTTTTCCGCCGCTTCGGTGAGGCGTTGCAGAGATTGGCGATCGCGCCGCAAATCCACGCCCTCTTTCTCCAAAAATTCGTCCGCCAGCCAGTCGACAATCTTCTTGTCGAAGTTGGTGCCGCCCAGTTGGGTGTCGCCCGCCGTGGAGCGCACTTCAAACACGCCGTCGCCCACATCCAAAATGGATACGTCGAAGGTGCCGCCCCCCAAGTCAAACACCAGCACCGTCTGGCTGTACTGCTGGTCGAGGCCATAGGCTAGGGCAGCGGCAGTGGGTTCGTTGAGAATGCGCTTGACTTCCAGTCCGGCGATGCGGCCAGCGTTGCGGGTGGCCTGCCGCTGGGCATCGTTGAAATAGGCCGGTACGGTAATCACGGCTCCGGTGACGGGTTGGCCTAGATAGCGGCTCGCTTCTTCCGCCAGCTTACGGAGAATCATGGAAGAGATTTCTTCTGGCGCAAACTCCCGTTCTAAACGGGGGCACTGCACTCGCACTTCGTTGTTGTCACCGCGACGAATGGTGTAAGGCACCCGCTTCGAGTCGGCAGTCAGTTCGCCATATTTGCGCCCCATGAAGCGTTTGACGCCGTAAAAAGTATTTTGGGGGTTCAGCACGGCTTGCCGCCGGGCCATCTGACCAACGAGACGCTCACCATCTTTGCTAAAAGCCACCACTGAGGGGGTTGTCCGCATACCTTCAGCGTTGGCGATGACAACGGGTTTGCCGCCCTCCATCACGGAGACCACTGAGTTGGTTGTCCCAAGGTCAATACCAACAACTTTACCCATTCGACTCGTGTCTCCTCGTTTTCCCGTGTCCTAACTGCTTTGATGTGTTTTCAGCCTGCGGTGTCTGGGCGGGCTGCGCTGTATGACGTGCAACAGATAATCGTCCGATTATGCCAAAGGCGCAAAAATTCGAGTTTAGCCGAGTTTTGCGATCGCCTGGCAGCACATTGGCAGATCGATTTTCTCTTTACATCAATATATATGGTAGACCTTTGCTTTCGTGTCTTGTGCTCTAACCCCAGACTAGATCACTGCCGCAGCAGATGATCAGAAAGTTGGACACCTTTCTGAATCGCTGCACCAGCGGCAGCCTCCAGTGGCCCCATCAGTCTGGCGGAAAACCGTACTGCCTCGCTGCTGTCAGGCCTTTTCGCTTTGCCTATACAGTAGGCTGGAATCTTGAATACTGCCGAACTTTTGCGATATATCTGCTGCCATGCCTGCACCTGCTGTAACGATCGCCGCTGCCCACCCCGAAGATGTGCCCGCGATTTATGACTTGATCCACGCCCTCGCCGATTACGAAAAGTTGTCTCACGAGGTCACGGGCAGCGCTGAAGATCTCGCCCAGCATTTGTTTGGCGATCGCCCCTATGCCGAAACCCTGATCGCCCGAGTTAACGACACCCCCGTCGGCTTTGCCCTGTTTTTTCACAACTACTCAACCTTTTTGATGCAGCCCGGCATTTATCTGGAAGATCTGTTTGTGCTGCCGGACTATCGCGGCCAGGGCATCGGCAAAGCCCTGTTGCAGCAGGTGGGACGGATCGCCGTCGAACGCGGCTGTGGGCGGCTGGACTGGAACGTGCTGGACTGGAATAGCCCCGCGATCGCCTTCTATCAGCGCATGGGAGCCGAAATCAAGCCCGAATGGCAACTCTGCCGCGTTACCGGCGACGCCCTGCAAACCATGGCTGCCGCAGTATAGTCCAAACCAGACCCCGCCCTTATCCCCAGTACCTGCCTAGTACCTGGAGCCGAATCCCTCGCCCCCGCCCCCCGCCCTCGGCTCGCTCGGCTTTCTACGATCGCCCTGGCATGAATCCCGTCGTCAGTCGCTTAATGACCCGATTAGCGATGTCGCTGTACTGAATTTCGCCCGCGAGCAATTGCCCCATGCGCTTGGTCATGGTGGGCCGCTTAATGCCGACACGGTAGCCAATGCCCGGTACCCGAAAAAAGACGCTGGCGATACGCTGTGCCCACTGCATGTTGTCGCCCCACTCGTGCATCGCTTGGGTGTAGCCAGCGAGGGCCTCCGGTTCTCCCGCCAGGGCCGCAGCGATCGCCGCTGCCGCTTGGATGCCGCTATACATGCCGTGCCGTATCCCCTCGGCGGATAGGGGGTCAACGATCGCCGCCGCTTCGCCTACGACTAGAGCTTGCTGAGTATGTAGCGTCTGGGGTCCAGCCCACAGCTTGACCGGCTGCATGACACAAGTGCCCCTCGCCGGCAGCCCAAAATCTTGGGCATAGCGAGCAAATACCGCTTCAAAGTCTGGCGTTTGTTTGCCGAGCAGCGTGATGCCCCCCATGACCGTGTCGTGACTGCGGGGAAAGCACCACAGACAACCGCTTTTGAGCAGACCAAATTCAAAATTGAGGGCGGCTTTCTCGGGGGGCAAGGGGGATGGGTGCTCGTAAACGGCGGCAGGGCGAATTTTCGTGGGGCTCAACCCTAGCCAGCCAGCTAGCGGCCCCATCGCCCCGTCTGCGGCCACTAGATATCGAGCCTGATACGTTTCTCGAGGAGTGTGGACGTGCCAGTAGGGGGCGACGAACTCAATGCCGGTGACGGGGGTATGGTCGTGCAAGGTCGCGCCCAGGGCGATCGCCTGATTGACCAAAAACTGATCAAAGGTATCCCGACGCACAATCCAGATTGGATCATGGGTTGCGAGTTCTGCCGTCACTTCGTCGCCGAGCTTCCAGGTATAGCGGACGCGCCGCACCGTATTTTCCAGCGCTGGGGCAAAGTCAAAGTCAAACCACTCGGCCACACGGGGCGAGAGGGCTCCAGTACAGGCTTTGGGCCGGGGTAGGGTAGCCTGTTCTAACAGCAGAACGGTCACGCCGCGTCGCGCCAGATGATATGCTGTGCTGCTGCCAGCGGGTCCGGCCCCTACCACTACACAGTCAAATTGAGTCACCCCTGCCTCCCGCCAAAACGTCGATAGTACCGCCCACATTACCGAAATTTGAGGCTCGCCGCTGGGTTCCCTGGGGTCGACAAACGGGTTGCTGACCGCTAGGGGTTTCCCGCAACGGACTGCGTTCAGCCAGGGCAGCGGATTCCATAGTCCTGCGGATTGCGAAGTTGAAATGAAGCTCTATTCTGAAACTAGCAAGTTGTATGAGGCTTAATCAAAGCTCACTCACCATTCCGCAATGAATTGCCGGAGGCTCTCATGTTTTGGGAATTATGCGTGCTCTATGCGAATGGCACTGAAGAAGTGCTAAAAGTCTTCAAGGATCTGGAAATCGCGCTGAATTGTGTCGATCGGATTTATGCCCAGGATGGGTACCCCATGCACATGGCGTACAAAGTGCGTCCGACCGTTGCCTAAAGCAAGGCTCATGACGCGATCGCGACACTCCCAACCATGAAAAGGATGCTTAGGCATTCGGGCTGAGGGTGGCGGGTCGTACCAGGTTCGGGTGAAGCGTTGGGGCAGATGAGGAGGAAGCGGCTCTACCCTTCGTTGGGGCAATTTCTAAATCATTGCCCCGACAATTCATCATTTTTTTTGGGTGAAATCTCGACTTTTATAGAGGGATAACCGCATGAATTGCAGGGTAATCGCATCTTAATCGAGTGCTCGTAGTGATGGGCTGAGGGATAAAAAACAGCGGTTTATAGCGAGTTGAATCAGGCCCACGGCCTTATCATTGTCGGA
>Ga0081535_100029_pt1 | contig 130610 bp, 108 predicted proteins | sample HotLakmasection3_FD_71020 | JGI IMG/M metagenome (GOLD analysis project Ga0081535, IMG submission 71020) | Hypersaline microbial mat communities from Hot Lake, Washington, USA - Section #3 (SPADES assembly) (version 2) | ecosystem: Environmental > Aquatic > Non-marine Saline and Alkaline >... | reverse complement strand
ACCCAGTTGTTCCTGTTGCTGGGTAATTGTATTTAACAGCGCCGCCACTAACGCCTGCACACTGGCGGGGGTCACTTCCCAGTCCGCTTGCGGAAGCCGAATGCCACCAATTTCAATCTCAGTCCGGTCGTTAGAATTCATGACTTCAGCTTACCTGAAGGGCAACGATTGAAACCCTTACTTTTTCATCAACCCCTGAACTGTTACCTTTTTGGTTCAGGCAGAAACGTTACTCAACCCAACTCTCTGCCAATAATTGCTAAATGTCAGGTGCTAAATGTCAGGTACTAAATGCCAGGTGCTAAATGCCAGGTCTAAACGCTAACAAATTCCATTGACGACGCTAACCAACGGATTTAGCTCAAAACATTCACCAGAGGGCAGTTCAGCCCATCAAAAAATATATTGGGTATGTCGCTATTTGGCTAAAAAATAGCTTCCTTCAGTAAATCGATCGCCGCCCGCACGGTCGCATAACCCAGCGTCAGTACCGCCGTTGTCAGGGTCGCACCCATCACACAAATCACCAGCCCCGTCAGGCTGATAACCCCATCCTCATCCAGCAGCCCAAACCCCGTGACGAAAATGCCGATCGCCGGAAGGGTATTGGTGAGCGGAATGGGGATCATCATCGACAGTGCCATGAGGGCGATCGCCACCCCAATCACCAGGCGACCGGGACGGCTGTGGCATACCCCCGACAGCCGAGGACGGGTCAACACCTCAACCCGCCGCAACCAGGGAAGTCCCATCTTCAAGACCGAATGCACCTGCGACAGCTTCACCGAGCTTTTGGCAAACCGCTGAGGAATCCAGGGATGGGTCGCCCCACCAACCAACTGCACCGCCAGCAGAAACAGCAGGATGCCGAAGGGAACCGAGTAACCAGGAGCGGGGATCGGCAACGCAGAAGGCAACGCCAGCAAAACAAACAAAAAGCCAAACGCCCGTTCCCCAGCCAAATTAATAATTTCGTCGATCGTCACCTTGCCGGGATGGTGCTCATCATAAAAATGTCGCTCAAGTTCTGCTGAAAGCTTTTCCACACTGCCTCTCCGTTAAATGCCAGTTGCCCCGGGACAAATCTATCTGCAACCTTGCTGGATTGAAATCCGCAGCGCCAATCGCTGCCAGGTAACAAAACGTTACTGCACAGATCCGCTGCTTGGATAGAGCCGAGTCGCAAACTACAAGAGAAATTTAAGGAAGCCTTGTGTGTCTTTAGGAGATTTCTGAGAAAGAATATCCCCATTTTTTGAGAGGGGGCGCGGCTAAGCCGCGCCCCCTCTCAAAAAATGGGGATATTCTTTTCTGGAGATCGCCCAAAACGGTGGGTTACGGCTGCGCCTAACCCACCCTACGGAAGTTAACGCAACGATCAAGTACCTACAGTCCAGGAGTTGAGGTACTCGGTTTGCTCGGAAGTCAGGCTGTCAACGGCAATGCCCATTGCCTGCAACTTCAGCCGCGCAATCTCCTCATCCACATCGCGAGGAATGGAGTGGATACCCGGCTCCAGCTTGCCCTTGTTGGTAACGAGGTACTCGCACGCCAACGCCTGGTTCGCGAAGCTCATATCCATTACCGCACTGGGGTGACCTTCGGCGGCTGCCAGGTTCACCAGACGCCCCTCGCCCAGCACAACAACCGACTTGCCGCTGTTGAGGCGGTACTCCTCCGTGAAAGGACGCACCTGCTTCACTTCCTTTGCCATGCCCTTGAGGGATTTCAGGTCAATTTCGATATCGAAGTGACCGGAGTTGCAGACGATCGCCCCATCCTTCATCACCCCAAAGTGCTCTTCGCGGATCACATGCTTGTTGCCTGTGACGGTGATGAACAGGTCGCCCTGGGGAGCGGCGATCGCCATCGGCAGTACCCGGAAGCCATCCATGACCGCTTCCAGCGCCTTGATAGCATCCACTTCCGTCACGATCACGTTAGCACCCATGCCCCGTGCCCGCAGTGCAGTACCTTTACCGCACCAGCCATAACCCGCAACGACGATAGTCTTCCCTGCCAGCAGGATATTGGTTGCCCGGATGATGCCATCAAGGGTGGATTGACCCGTACCGTAGCGGTTGTCGAAGAAGTGCTTGGTGTCGGCGTCATTCACGTTCATCGCCGGGAAGCTGAGTACGCCTGCATTGAGCATAGCTTTCAGCCGCACAATTCCGGTGGTGGTTTCCTCGGTGGTGCCGATGATGTCGGGGAGTTGGTGCTGGCGCTCTTGCACCAGGGTGGCTACCACGTCGCTGCCGTCATCAATAATGATGTTGGGGCGATGATCCAGCGCCGTTTGCACATGGCGCAGGTAGGTGGCATTATCTTCGCCCTTGAAGGCAAAAACGGAAATACCGTGATCCGCCACCAGGCTGGCCGCTACATCGTCCTGGGTGGAAAGGGGGTTGCTGGCAATCAGCAGGGAGTCTGCACCCGCATTGTGGAGAGCGATCGCCAAATGAGCCGTCTCCGTCGTCACATGGCAGCAAGCAACCAGACGCACACCCGCCAAGGACTTTTCCTTCGCAAAGCGCTCCTGGATCTGGCGCAGCACGGGCATCTCTCGCCCTGCCCAGGCAATCCGCTGCCGCCCCTGCTCAGCCAAGCCTAAATCCTTGACTTCGTGTTTGACGTAAGAAGTTGTAGTGGTCATAGAAATCTGCCTTCAGAAGTAATGCATTTCGCCTCAGCTTTTCTAGACTACCCATATTTCTCCTCTCAAGCCAGTCTTTGCCCATAGATGCGCCCCAAGAAATATCATTCGCCAGCGGGCAGACCTCCGAAAACATGCGGTTGTCGCCGCCTTTCATCCCGCCCTAACTTGGAGACGATTTCCAGGGATGATGCCCAGGATTTTTTCTCTGCGTTGCATACCAGGGTGCAGGGAATGGGTTAGGTGTGCATCTGGAATAGCTGTCCTGGCTGTTGTATGAGAACCATGCAAATACCCAGTTGCAACACGATCGCCCCGAAGTCAATCTCTATCTCAAAAAATTCATGATGTTCTCATTTGAGAAACTGGCTTGAAAAACGGGATCAAACACCTTATGCAAAATTCCTTTGAGGGGATTACAAAGATCTGTATCAAAGGTGTGTAAGGTAATCTCCATATTTCTTGGATCGGTCGATCCTGGCTAGAATAGTCATGTAAAACTTGAGTTATTAATTTGGGCTTACCAGTTGTTTGTCTGCTCTGGTACTTCGGGAATCTGGTGGTCATTGTGCCCCACTGCTTCGTGCCCAGAGGCGTTGTCCAGTCGGACAGTCCAGGTCGTTTCCAGTTCATCTGGATTTCGCTTTGGATCAGTTGATGGTTCCCACTTGTCCACATAACAAAAACTTTATGGAATCCGGTAGTCGCGTCGAGACACTTACTGAGCCTCCTCCGAGTCGCCTTGCTAACTTTGTAGGAATAGTCATTGCGTTGGTCACGCTGGTCTTGCCAATGGTGGCGATCGCCTATTATTCCTCCATGCCCCCCTTAATTCCGGCTCAAAACTATGTCCCGCCCCCATCACGCGGTTTATAGATTTCTTGCGTGGATTCTTTAGCCACTCTCCAGTTGCTTCCCGTCTTCCCATAAAATGCTATTCGGGTAAGCTGTTTTGTTCTGCCGAAAACTTTCATGCAGCACAGGCTGTGTGAAACCGTTTTTATTGCCAGGCAAATGAGCAGCCTACCCGACTGATAGCCCAATGTAGCAAGTGAAGACGGAGATTGGTTGTGGATTTAGCGCGTATCCCTGCTCAGCCCAAACCTGGTTTGATTAACGTCCTGATCGAGATCCCAGGGGGTAGCAAGAATAAGTATGAGTTTGACAAAGACTTGGGTGCGTTTGCACTCGACCGGGTGCTATATGCCTCTGTACGCTATCCCTTTGATTATGGGTTTGTCCCCAATACCCTTGCCGACGATGGCGATCCCCTCGATGGCATGGTGATTATGGATGAGCCAACGTTCCCTGGATGCGTGATTGCGGCGCGACCCATTGGCATGTTGGAGATGATCGACGGAGGCGATCGCGACGAGAAAATTCTCTGCGTTCCCGACAAAGATCCCCGGTACGCCAACGTTAAGTCCCTGAGCGATGTTGCCCAACATCGGCTGGATGAAATTGCTGAATTCTTCAGAACATACAAAAATCTGGAGAAGAAAGTGACAGAAATCCTCGGCTGGAAAGGTGTAGATGAAGTAGCCACTCTGGTACAACAGTGCATCGACGCGGTCAAATAACCGAATTGCAATCCAGTTCAGCATGATATAGGAAGCACGCTATAGAAACAGAGAGAAGCACCAACCTTCTTCTCTCTGTTTGCTCAGTCCTTAGCCAGGGGTATTTCTATCGATAATGATGAACGTGAAGCGATCGGTATAGCAATGGTCTTTTGCTTTCCAACCGTCTAATTAGATCTATAGATCTATCTTTCTTAAATGGTCTTTTTAAGCGGAGTTGGTTGATTGACTTGTTGCTGCATTCGCATCCTGCGTCTGGCGTTCTCGCCCTGCTCTTGAAGCTTAAGTTGAGGCTTGTCGATCCATCTACCCCCAGATTCGGGCTAACCTGCTGACAACCTGCTAACAATTAGCCTGAACCCTATTCAAAAAAGTTACTGTCCACTTCCTACTCACAGTTTGCTGGTTTCCGTATAAGGATGAGTAGATGCCTTGCTCGTATAAAATCTTTGCATTCTACCAACCGAATCTAATTTTTTTGGGTGAAACATCACCATGAGATGGGGAAACCTGTCAAATTAAAGACAGATTCGTTAAGCTTAAAAATCTGGGATATTTCTTTTAGACTCTTCTGGATTATTTTGAGACTGCTTTTCTCAGATCATTTTCTGAGATATTTCTGAAGCATTTCTAGGATATTTTTATCGTGTCTTCAGCAAAACGCAGAATAAAATCCCAGGCATCAGGGAACTCTACAGCAAGGGATATTAATGCTCTCGCCCATCGTGACGATACCGATGCCCAATGCTAGCTTTTGACTCGAACACTGCTGAAGCCATGAGCCACTCAACTTTTCCTCTCGATCCTCAACCCAACGAGTTTCGGGTCAAATTCTGGGGGGTTCGCGGTAATATACCGACACCCGGCAAAGATACGATGCGATTTGGCGGAAATACCGCCTGTGTTGAGGTGCGGGTTGATGGCAAGCGCCTAATTTTTGATGCAGGAACCGGCTTGCGGGTGCTTGGCAAATATTTGCGACCCAGTATGCCGTTTTCGGCGCACTTATTCTTCACCCACACCCATTGGGATCGAATTCAAGGATTTCCTTTTTTCCTTCCAGCCTTTGTGAAAGGGAATTCATTCACAATTTATGGAGCAACGGGTCCGAATGGCGCATCCATGAAACAACGCCTGTGCGACCAGATGTTGATCCCCAATTTCCCAGTGCCGTTGCAAGAAATGCAGGCAGATCTGGAGTTCAACGATATTCGCCCAGGTTCCATCATTCCCGTTGGGGATGTGGCGATCGAAACTATTTCGTTGAATCGCCCGCACAGTGCCCTGGGTTATCGCATTACCTGGAATGGGTATTCGGTGGTTTACGCAACGGATACCCACCATGAGGCAGGAGAACTCGACCAGGGGTTGCTCTATCTCTCACAAAAAGCAGATTTGCTAATTTATGATGCCTTCTACACCGACCACATTTACTGCGGGGATGAGGGCGCAGAAAACCGTCCGGAATTGTGGAAAACAGGGATTGAGCTGGCGATCGCCGCTGAGGTGAAGCAGGTTCTTCTCTTCCACCACGACCCTGAACACGACGATGCCTTTTTGGAGCAGGTTGAGCAAGAGATTCAGCAGCAGTTCCCGAATGTTGCCCTGGCACGGGAAGGGATGGTCGTTACCCTTTGCGAGGAAAAGACGGCAGCGGAAGGATAACTGCTCACCCTTACATTTGTCGTCCTTAAGGATTAAAAATAAAACCCGAAATTTTTGATGAGAAGCGCGGCAATGCCGCGCTTCTCATCAAAAATTTCGGGTTTTATTTTTAATCCTTAGCCGCGCCCTCTCTCAAAAAATGGGGATATGCTTTTCTGAAGATCGCCTTACGTTCCGCTCAGAATTTGGTTGAACAAGGAAAGAAAGACTTCATAGCTAATCATCAAGAGCGGCGAAGCTAAGCCCGCCAAGCCAACCCAGGCAAGCACTCGCCAGAAGAGAATCCAAACCCAGCGAGATCCGCGACGGGGACGATGGCGATCGCGCTCCACCAGACGCGGTTCCAGGGCTAGCAGAAAGATCCCGATGATGCCGCCGATCAAACTCATCAACATCCAGCCATCAAACCGGGATTGGGGCTGCACCAGACCCATGTTAGGCAGCAGTACAAAAGCGATGACGACCAGGGAAAGCCAGATTCCAAACCCTACAAACAGGTCGCGACGGAAGGCTTCGTTGGTGTGGAACAGATCGGAAATTTTGTCCATCTTTCGGAGACCGTATAAGATGTTAGCCAGATAAACACGATTAGCCTATCACTGAATATCTCCTGAATAGCTCAGAACAGGAAAAGAAATTAAGAGACCTCTAACAAAATGCCCGCCCTTCTCCTAAAGTCCTTGATTTTGCGTGCGCAAAGCGCACGCAAAATCAAGAGTGCTCCAACTCAAGGTTGGATTTTGGGATTGGGTACGACCTCGACGAGGCGATCGCCCGGATTGAGCGAAGTGGGTTTTGTCACAGGTGCGACGGGTTGTGGTGTCTCTGCCCCAAAGTATGGAGTTGCTGTCGAGACAGAGTTATTGGAGTTATTGGAGGCTGTGCCGGATTTGCCGGAAGGCGTCGATGTATGCAGGTGTTGTCCATAGAATAGGATTTGCACCTGGGCATCTGCATAAACTGGGCTATCAACACTGACATCCTGCAACAGCAAGATAGCACCGCTATAGTCTTCCAGGGTTGCGCGATGGGTTGCCCATTGGATCAGATATTGCGATCGCACATCTCGCTTGGCGGTGTATTCAGCAATTTTCTCCTGCGCGAGGTTGTAGGATGGCGACTGGTCATCAATGCGCCGGAGGTATTCAAGCGCCCCATGAAACTCTCGTTCCTGTGCCCTGTCAAAGGCTTGCTGGAGAAAGTATTGGGCGCGAACATTGCGGCTTTGGGTATATTCCGCAATCTTGTCGGGTACGCGAGCATAGACATCTGCACGGGGAGAAATGCGGTGCAAATATGCCAGAGCTGTGACAAAGTCGCGCTCATAGGCAGCCAAAAATGCCTGTTGCAAGAGCGATCGCCCCTGCTGGTTCAGTGTAGTCTGGGCATCCTGAATGAACTGCGTCCGTTTTAACCGCCAAAAGTTTGTCGTTGGCAGTTGTTCAGCCGTAGCTAAAACGGTTGCCCAGTCGTCCTGGCTTTGCGCTGTTTCAAGCGTGTTCAGTGTTTGCTGAAGCTGTGTCCATTCAATTTGCCACTGGGCGACCAGAACTTGGGCTTCGTCGTAGGCAAGGCTGTCAGAAGCAATGGCATCCGCTAGGACGATGGCTGCCAGCAAATCACCGTCTTCATATAATTTATTTGCTTTAGCGAGTTGCCCAGATCCCCGATCAAATAATGCCATCAGGATATGGGGATACATAAGACCGAATGAGCCAACTCCAAAGGCGATCGCAATGACTGATGCCACCATGGCTAGCATGAGCGCACAGACCATGTAACTAGAAGTAACCGACCAATTTTTGGAGGTGCGATCGAGCGATTCTAAAGACTTTTCTAAGTCGGGTTTATTTGAGTCTTGCTGATGATTGGGAGGGGTGTAACGATGGGTCATCTGTTTCACCTTAAGCTGTATAAGAATGCATGTTGTTCTTTACAAATGTCGAAAAAGTATCCTCAGGATGTAGCACAAGTAGGAAAGATATAAGCCGAATTACTCAGGATCATTATTCCTTTGGAGATTGTAGTCGTCGCAAGTATTCCCAACCGCGTTGGGGCCAAATATGAGTCCGATGAGTCTTTTGTTCAATCCATTCTGCGACTTGAGCACCTGTCCATTTGCCTCCATTTGGAGCAGGTTTCTGGAGTGCCAGACGTAGTTCTTCTTGTTGTTCAGGTGTTAATAAGGTACGAGGTGGAGGGGTGGGACGATTACGATTACGGTTACGCATCGACTCTGGTCCCTCGCGATTATATCGACGAATAATTTCCTTCGCATAGTCATAGCTTAAACCTACTATTTCTGCTGCTTTTTTAATACTCCATTGCTGAGCCACTAGGTGAAGCAGATGCCATCGTCGTGCTTCAACGCGATCGCCTGCCTGTTGATAACGGGCTTTGATCTCCTCTGGGCTCAAATGACTGGCAAGCTTAACTTTAGGAGACATAGAAAAGCCATGCTCTTGAGTTCTTTGCTTAAATAATTAATCCAATTCAAAGAGTCTGACTATGCATCCTGTGATGTCAGTTCATTTCGCTTTAAAGCGTTGTCTTTTCAGCAATTTGACCCGTTAAAATTTCATGGCAAACCGATCGCCAAAGGCTATTTTCTTCAGGTCTGGCATCATGGCATCCCGTTCTTTAAGGCATGCCCAATGATCGCGCCATCCTGAACGAATGCACTTTGAACGATTGAAGCAATATGCAACAGAAAACTCGAAGCTAACCAGTGGTTCCAGGTAGGGTGAGACAACTCTAAGTTTGTCCACCCTACCTGGCTGTAATTCTCTTATCTGAGTTTTTTGAAACTTTCCGGAAAGGTCATCTGAATCGACGGAGATCACGGTTTGTCCTGGTGCTGAGGAGATTTTTGAGAAAGCAAATCCCCATTTTTTGAGAGAGGGCGCGGCTAAGCCGCACCCTCTCTCAAAAAATGGGGATTTGCTTTTCTGGAGATTGCCTGAGAGCTGAGCACGTTCAGGATTTGAAGTTGCTACTGCCTACTCTGCACCTGCAAGGCGTAGCCGCCGCAACAGCAAGGTGAGAAATCGCTCTTGCCGAGAAATGATGTCAGCGGTTACATCCATCCCAGGCTGTAGGGGATAGGTGCGATCGCTCCGGGTCATGGCCTCGGCATCCAGCGCCAGCGTCACCTGGTAGGTGGTGGGGCTGGGGCAGGTGTGTTGCTGGCAGGGACGCGCATCGGGGGCGATCGCCCGCACTTCTCCCGTCAGGCTGCCATAGTCCGGATAGGGATAGGCTGCCACCCGAATCTGCGCTGCCTGTCCCAGTGCAACCTGTCCAATATCCCGTGGCGACACCTCGACCTGCACCACAAGCGGGCTATCGGCGGGCATGATCTGCGCTACCGCCATGCCGGGCTGAACCTGTTGCCCCGGATTCTGTAGATTCAGTTGGGCAATCATCCCTGCTGTCGGCGCGACCAGTTGCCGCTGTTGGATCTGCTGAACCACAACAGCCAAGGCTTCCTGCCGTTGTTGTAGGGTTTGCTGGGTTGCCATTTGTGCCTGCTGAAGCTGGCGATAGGCTGCCAGGCGATCGCGCCCCAGGACGGGACGTGCATCGATCAGCCGTGCCAGTGCTGCCTCCAGGGCTGCGGTTGGTTCTTCGGGCAGTGGGTCGGTGGTAATCGCTTTGGCTTCGGCAAGAATAGTGAACTGCAACGCCTCCCGCTGAGCGATGATGACTTGATGCTCGCGCTGCGCTGCATCGCGATCGCCCTCTGCCTGAGCACGCTGCCGTTCCAGGCGGGGCAGATCCGCATCCCGCAACGTAGCAATGGTTTGCCCAGCGGTTACCGATTCATGGAGCGCCACCTCAATGCTGGCGACTGTGCCATTGATGCCCGCTTCTACCACCTGAATGGCTTGCTCTGGGCGGACCACACCTGGCGATCGCACCCGCGTATTGACCTTGAGGGCGATCGTCAGTCCCAACCCTACCGCCACACTACCGACAACCACCCCCCAACCCAACCGCAGCCACGGCTCAGGGGATGGCAATGTCTCAGCAACCGCAAACGATTCTAGGGGTGTAGCCTTATCTGGCATCCCGCACCTCCAGCTAACAGGAATGAAAGCAAAACTTCCGTAAATCTACGGAGAAAACACCCTGGGTTTATTTTCTTCTTCCAAATTTGCCCCCAAAATCCGGGTTCCGGGTGCTGTTTCACTTGATCCATAGTGCAGCCCTGGAGGCTGTGATCTTTGCAGCTCATGGGTTTGGAAATTTTGATGCCAATTTGTAATAGATGACTGTAATTTTCCGGTTTTTTTTGTGGGTACGCGAAAGAGTGAGTAAGTCTTAAAAGCAATGCTATTTCCTCTCACAGCAACTCTTTGATTTATGCGATTGCTTTGATGAGAGGGGATAGCCTGCCAAGTTTTCAGGGTGTAGACCAGATGCATGCTGGGCTATTTAGATAGCCTCGCTGCGCTGGTGTGGTTTGCTTGCATCCCAATTTTTTCAGGGGATCTCCGTTCTGGATGGCAGCGACTTGCCAGAAGGAGTCTTTTCATCTCAATCCGGATCGTTCATGGTTTTGTGGATGTCTGCCACAAAATGCAATTTGCAACGCTCGATAGGGCGGCATGGCTGAAGCATTCAGGCTCATGACGCCGACTTTGCTAACCAACCGGGGTGCATCTGCAAGCTGAATTAAATTTTGTTGTCTTACTCACCTGAGGATAAAACCCATGAATACAAAAGCACCTCAATCTCCATTGTTTACTGACCTCAAGCAAGAGGAAACCAGCACCGTTCAGGGTGGCTATTTTGGTTGCCCCAGTCGTCGTCGGTATTATCGTGTTGTCCCGGTTCACTGCTTCAATCCCTGCCCTACCTCCTGTGGTAGCGGTAGCTCGGTCGTCCAGACGGTGAATGTGACCATTGATGACTAAGCGGATGACTAAGCGGATGACTAAGCGACATTAACCGTTGCACGATCCTTACCGCTGGAGCATTTTGCTTGCCGTGTTCGCAGTTCGGGTAGGAAGGAATGAGATTTGGACAACAACTTCGCCGTTCCTCCTACCCGATCTGCGTTATCTCAGATCGGCGTTATCTCAGATCTGCCCTATCTAATTCGGTTGTCAAGGTTCTCGCGGTGTTTGTCTTATGCTCTTATGCTCTTATCGGGAAGCCAGAGGGTGCATTGATAACCCTATCGCGGTTGATATTTGCTGCTTCCTGCGATCGCCTATAGGCATCCGGACAAAATTTCATTCCTCGTTCTCAAAATCTTCAAAAATCTCTCCGTTGGTTTTTCTTAATCGGTTTTCTCAATCTTTTCGTTCGGGTCTAAGCCAGTGCTAACCCGATCGGTTCATTCATCCCAAACAAAATCCTATGACACCTCAATCCCATCCCAACCCATCCCCCCCGCCAAAACCTCCCGCGCCCTCTGCCGGGCTTTGGGTTGCTCTGAATTCACAGCAGAGCCAACAGATTGTCGGTGGCTACTGGGCTTACCACCTGGCGGCTGCACCCTCGGTGCGCCCCACGGTGCAATCGGCAGGCTATCACTATGGCTACTACGGTGTGTCGAGTGCGGATGGTTGATGCTGCACTGATGCTGCGCTGATGCTGCACTGATGCTGCGCTGATGCTGCACTGATGCTGCACTAATGTCTAATGCCAATCGCGCATGCCAGGGACAACATGCAACGCCTGCTGTCCCTGGCACCCAAAAAAATAAAAAATACACTTTTAGAGCAAATCCTCGAAAACCTAAACCAGATATTTCTTGGAACGACTGCTGCGTAGGTGTTTCAAAAACATATCTGACATGGGCTTTCAGGGAGTTGGGATGAGGTGGATGAGCCAGGCTCGTTTGCCTGGGGTTGGTCTGTTGTAGTGTGACCCATGATCATGAATTGGTTTGGGCGATCGCCCGTTGTCTATCGGCAGCATAACGAAGAAGACTGTGGAGCCGCGTGTCTGGCTGCGATCGCTCGGTACTACGGACATGCGATCGACTTCCAGCGCGTGCGGCAGGCAGTAGGCACCACGGCGCATGGCACGACCCTGTTGGGGTTGCAGCAGGGAGCTGACCAACTGGGCTTTCATGCGCGTCCGGTGCAAGCCGCTCCTGCCATTTTGGAACAGCTTTCGGAGATGCCCTTGCCCGCCATTTTGCACTGGCGAGGCAATCACTGGGTTGTGTTCTATGGGCAGCGTCGCAACCGTTTTGTGATTGCTGACCCCGCCCTGGGGCTGCGCTACCTGACCCGTGCGGAGCTGATTGCCGGATGGCAGGATTGGGTCGCGCTGTTGCTAGACCCCGACCTGCATCGGCTGGCAGAAGAACCGACAGAGCGGCGATCGAGCGCTCGCTATTTCTTACAAAGTTTCTGGTTCTTTCGCCGCCTGCTGGTGCAGGTGTTGCTGCTGAGTGCCATGCTGGGGCTGCTCTCGCTGGCAACGCCGCTGCTGATCCAGGTGCTAACCGATGACGTATTGGTGCGGCAGGATCTGGATCTGTTGAACACAGTGGCGATCGCCATTCTCGTCTTGCTCAGCCTCAGCACCCTTTTGGGCTGGATTCAGTCTCACCTTGTCCTCTACTTTGCCAAGCGCGTGGAATTGGGGTTGGTGCTTCAGTTTGCCCGCAACCTGTTGCAGTTGCCCCTCACCTTTTTTGAAACCCATCGCAGCGGCGAAATTGCCAGTCGCCTGCAAGACATCCAGGTGATGAACCAACTTTTGGCGCAAACCATCATCCGGCTACCCGGACAGGTGTTGGTGGCAGCGGTGTCGTTGCTGGTAATGTGGCTCTACAGCCCCGCCCTGACGGGCATTGCCCTGGTGGCAGCGGGGGCGATCGCCCTTGCCCCCCTGGTCAACTTCAGCCGTTTGCAACAAAAAGTGCGCCAAACCCTCGCCCTCGACTCCGAAAATCAAGGCATCCTGGTCGAACTCTTTAAAGGGGCACTCACCCTCAAAAGCCTCCGCGCCGAATCTCATCTCTGGAACGAGTTGCAGGGGCGATTTGGGCGATTGGCACGGCTGGACTTTCAGACCGCCCAAATTGGCTTGGTCAACACAACGCTTTCTAACTTTGTCGCCGGAACCGGAACCTTGCTGGTGCTCTGGTTTGGCAGTCGGTTGGTGATGCAGGGCAACCTCAGCATTGGGCAACTGCTGGCAATACACAGCCTCAATCGCAACATTGTGGCACTGTTAGCCCTGCTGGTGGGCTTTGTAGATGAATGGACGCACATTCGTGCTGCCACGCAACGCCTATCGGCTGTGGTGGATGCGCCACGCGAAGTCAGTCCTGTGGAGATGCAACCCCCCATCTACCTGGAAAAAGGAGTTCCCATTACCTGCGAAAACCTCACTTTTGCCTACCCTGGACAACCCGCATTGATTCACCAGCTTTCGTTGCAGATCCCCACGGGGGTCACAGCCCTAGTGGGGGTGTCGGGCTGTGGCAAAAGCACCCTGGTCAAACTCCTTGCCGGGTTATATCCCTTACACAGTGGCTCCATTCGCATTGGTCGCTATAACCTGCAAGACCTGTCCCTGGAAAATCTGCGGCGGCAGGTTGTATTGGTGCCGCAGGACCCCCAGTTTTGGAGTCGATCGCTCCTGGAGAATTTTCGGCTGGGCAATCCCCATGTCTCCCTGGAAGAGGTGATTGAGGTCTGTCATCAAGTCGATGCCGACCCCTTCATTAGCCAATTGCCCCAGGCGTATCACACGGTTTTGGGCGAATTTGGTGCAAACCTGTCGGGGGGACAACGGCAACGGTTGGCGATCGCCCGTGCCCTGCTCAGTGACCCACCCATTCTCATCCTGGATGAGTCTACCTCTGGCTTAGACCACGACAGCGAGGTGCGACTGCTTGACCGAGTGCTGCATCATCGCCAGGGCAAAACTACGCTGGTCATTAGCCACCGTCCCAGTGTCATACAACGCGCCGACTGGATTATTGCCCTCAAAGATGGGCAGGTGTGGCAACAGGGTCCCACAAACGAGTTTCAGTCCATCCCCCCCGCGTCGTTACCCGATATTGCCCCCGCTTCTTTCTAACCCACACTCAATACCCAAGGAGATGCTCCATGACTCAAACAAAATCCAATCCACTCAAACCCCTTTCCCCAGAAACGGCTGCCACCATCCAGGGTGGATATTGGGGCTATCATCAGCCGATGTATGGCTCCTATGTCCCACCTGCTGGGCATTCCCCTGCTGCTTCCCGACCATCTTTCCAAACCGCTGCCAATTCTCTGGACTCTATGCTGTTTAGCTAACGCGATCTCCAGAACAGACTATCCCCATTTTTGAGAGCGGGCGCGGCTAAGCCGCGCCCGCTCTCAAAAATGGGGATAGTCTTTCTCAGAAATCTCCTAACGCCCCCTAATGCCTATTTGGAACCCGCGTGATGCGCGGGTTCCAAATAGGTTTTCCCCTTCGCCATGCTTTAAACCCCTTGATTTTGCGTGCGCGACGCGCACGTAAAATCAAGGGGTTTAAAGCATGGTGGGCAAGCTAGTTGATGGGTGATTCTAAGGCGCTGCCGAAAGCTGACGCAGGACGGCTTGTGCTTCTTGATCGCCGGGGCGACGGTCAAGCACGCGCTGGATGTCGGTTTGGGCTTCGTTGGTGCGCCCCAGTGCCAGCAGCGATCGCGCGCGCAGGAGCCAATAGTCGGGGTTGTCAGGGGTGAGGGCGATCGCGCGATCGGCAGCCGTTAGCCCCAGTTCTGCCTCTCCCGTCGCCAACAACACCTGTCCCTGCCAATACCAGGCTACATCCAGATCCGGTTCGAGCACTGTCGCCTGTCGTAAGGAGGACAGCGCCTCTTGCGAGTCGCCCATTTCGTGCAGCGTGCGCCCCCGTTCCACCCATACCAGCGCAAAGTTTGGCGCTAAACTCAGCGCCCGGTCATACGCGCCCAGTGCTGCATCGTGCCACCCCATCCGCCGACTGAAGAGATTGCCCCGCAAATACCAGGCAATGTAATCGTCGGGAGCCAGTTGTACTACCCGATCGAGGTCGGCGATCGCCGCTTCATAGGATTCCTGCAACGCATACACCAGCGCCCGATCGCGCAATGCCAGATGGAAATTGGGGGCGATCGCCAGTGCCCGCTCAAAGGCTTGCAGTGCGTCGTCATAGCGTCCCTGGGTCGTCAACACCTGCCCCTGCCCATACCAGGCTTGATGGAAATCGGGCTGTAATTGCAGCGCTCGCTCAAATGCTGCCAGGGATTCAGAAAACCGCTCCAGGCGATACAGTTGATTGCCACGATTGGTCCAGGCGATTGGATCGGTGACATCCGCAACGGGCGATGGTTCCAAAATCGCTGCAATGGAACGCTGAGCCGTTGGCGTCAGAGGTGTGGGGCGATCGCCCGTAACTCGCAACTGCGCCGCCACCTCCAGCCCGCCGACCCGCTGCACAAAGGTCTGACTCGAAATGCCGCCACTAAATCCTAAAAATAACCGTTGATAATTTCCACGAGCATCGGCAATCTCTTCCCCTTCTGAACGCCCGTGAATCCCAACCACACGCCCATCGGTATCGAGGATAGGACCCCCGCTCATCCCCCGACGGGTGATGTTGGTGTAAAACAGGTCATATCCTCCGGCTAGGGGGTCTTGAGACTGAAGCAGTGCATAGGTTTGGCGCAACAGCAATCCGGCGACAAACTGATGCTCCATCGGCTGCTGCTGCAAATAACTCCCCAACCTGCCGGATACGAATACATAGGGAAACTGCTGATCGGGCGGGTAGGTTGCCAGGGTTGCCACGCGATAGGTGCGATCGCTGCGAAACTCCAGCACCGCCAAATCTATCCCCGCCAATCGCCGCACCGTTCGATAGTCAATGGGATAATCCTGCCCATCAGGGGCAACCAGCCAGTATTCGTCTTCCGTGGCGACCACATGCCCCGCCGTCAACACCCAGTAGCGATCGCCCTGCCGTCCCACAATCACACCGGATCCTGGATTGATCCCATCAATCAACACGGTCATATCAGCCGCCATCTGTTCTAACTCAGCCGCCGTACGGGCGATCGCTGGATCGGGGGTAGCAAGGGTAATCACGAGAGGCGCGATCGCCCCCCACAACGGCAGTGTCGCAGAAAAATAAGAATTCATATTTATTGACGATGAAATAGTGACGATGAAATAGTGACGATGGAAATAGTGACGATGCAATAGTGACGATGAAAAGGACATACCCTCCTCAATGGGATTGAGAAGGGTGATGTAAGCAAGATCCAAATGTTTTTCTCAACCCGATGCACCCTCAAATTGTTATGGGTTTTGTTGAGACTGGACTTGGCTCAAAAACTCATTCATATCCAAATACAGTCGAGATTCACTTTCATACAAAGGACCTGCTTGTCCATGGGAAATATCAAACAACTGTTGCAACACACGGCTTGCATTTTGTCCTGGACGCAGCGTATACAAAACACCACTGCAAGGACCACCCAACTCACTGGATACACAAACCACGGGTAAGCGATTGACAATCCCCGTTGTCACATAATTCAAAATCCCAGCATCATAAAATCGCTGGAACCGAGCAGAAACTTCACGACACCGCACTTCCGGCGTATAACCTGAGTGAGCAAAGTAATGCGATCGCCAACGAACCACTGGAAGACTCCCTTCAGGAGCATAAAACATTGTCGTTGGAGTGCCCCCTTCTTCACAGACAAACGTGCCAGTGTATTCCTCAATAAAGTAGTGTTCCTCCACAGGTTGATGAGGGACTTCATACACGGGCTGAGGTATCGGACGGCTGTCAGGACAGGGGAGCCGATCAGGACAGTCGGGCACATGGGCAGGGGGGCAATCTGCTTGGGGACAGGGGCGATTACTCACGCGATGGAACCCGCGCCGGGTGCAGGAACTAGCTTGCTCTTGACAGCCAACCTCATTCGCTGCCACGGGTTCGACCAGAAAAATGCCGCTCAATAATGCAGAACCTAAGAGAATCTTGAGGAGGGTAATTGTTTTCATGCTGATCTCTCCATAACTATTTAGTAAGTAGTGTGAGGAAAAGACGATTGACCTTTCATCCAACTTGAAATCGTCAGCGAAATCTATATGGGATGATGAATTTAGGGCAATAAATTCAGGTCACGACTGAAAGGAAAAGCTGCAAGGTTGTTCAGTCTCACCGCAATTGATTAAGCCGATCAAAATCGGATAGTCATGAGCAATGAAAATGAACAAAAGACACGAGCAGAAACCAGGAAATTGGCTTCTGAGTATTGCCCCTTTGTCGATAAAAAGCTCTAGAGATAGCGGTCAAATTGTCTCGATTGAGGTCAAAAAAAATGAAGAATTTATAGGGGCGATCGCCGTACAAATTCAACTTTTTTGGCTCCAATCTTTGACAAGACGTAAACCAATAGGAGACTGGCTGCTAGAAAGATAGCTACAGTCCTTTTTTGGTAGTTTTGTTGACAATTGCTAAACCACTATTACAGGATTTGCTGTGTTTTTTTGAGACTCAATCTCATTGGTATAATGCACATTTCCCTGGCATAGAAAGAGCATTCAATCTCAGCCTCCGGATGGCTAATCCATCTATCTGATGCGGGAACAATAATCCGGAAGAGCACGGATAATTTTTTTCGAGTAAAAGGTGCCACGAAAATCATGAACAACCTGTGAATTTTGCAGCACTTGGGCTTGCAAAATTCCCCAATTCTTCTACTCCCGCAATCCAGGGTGGTTCCAGGTGAATGTACAGATTTGCCAGGGGGCGATCGCCCATTCCTCCTGGCTCCCCTGGCTATCCGAAGGAATCTCCAACAAGTCCGTGACCCGAACCTTCGCTGGCGGTGCGCCTAACCATTCCACTGCACTGGATTTGAGGGTGGTCGCTTGTCCAAAGGCTTCATAGCACCGCAGTACCAGAGTTTCTGGATTGTCTTCGGCAGGTTTTGCTGCCATCAGCATCAGGTTATCGCTATCGAGTCGTAGGATTTGCTGGCATGGAGCCAACAGCTTGGTTGGCTGAGGGGTAGAAGACGAGGGAGGGAGGGCGATCGCCCGCATCGGTTGACGGAAGGCGGCAGCATAGCGGACGGTCTGTGCGGCTTGCCAGGAACCTCCGTGCGGATAAAGCGCGTAGGTGAACTGATGCTTGCCCCGATCGGCATGGGGATTGGGGTAACGGGGACTGCGGAGCAGAGAGAGGCGAAGCTGATTGGGCTTTACATCCACTCCATACTTGTGGGTGGTGAGTAGGCTAACGCCATAGTCGTCATCGCTGAGGTCTGCCCAGCCGAGGGCGGCAACTTCCCACTTGGCGCGTTCTTCGGGAGTCGTGGGGTGGGTGGGGTGAGCGATCGCCCCGGCAGGCATGGCGCGGGTGAAGCGATCGCTGGCGATCGCCAGGGGAAAGGCAACCTTAAGCAGGCGGTAGTCTTCGTGCCAGTCGATGTCGCTGTCGATGTGGAGCAGTGGCACATCTTCCATCAGCCGATAGGTTTGCGTGATGGTCGAGCGATCGGTCTTCCAGGTGACGCGCAGGGCGTTGTCCAGAGTAGATGGCACTGGCTCGATCGATTGCAGAACAGGGTCGGGGAGGCGGTGCGCTTCGTAGTCCGGCGCAATGTTCCAGGCGTCCCAATATTGTCCTTTGTCCTCAAACAGTTGCAAGGCTTTGCCTAACCCCGATAAAACCTCCCGGTGATAGCGCTTGTCGAAGATTTGTGCCACGTAGCCCGTCGTGGGATCGATTTCGACACGCAGATTTGTATTTTCTAGAACGAAGTTTTGGGGGGCGATCGCCGTTAGCTCAACAGGCTCCGCTGGACAAAGCCAGAAGGTGCGGTAGCCTACCCCCGGAATCGCCTCCGCCCAAAACATTAGCTCCCAGGGTGCATCACTTGAAATACAGGAAGCCAGGGAACTTCCGGATTGATCCAGGACTTGCCAGGCTCCTGTCGGAGATTCGGGAACAGCAGCGTGAACCCATTCCGATCGCTCCCAATTCAAAGCGTTGAACACGATCAGCGGTTGTGCCTCAGGAACGGGTGGTGTGGGTAAGGTGACAGCCTGGGCGATCGCCCCCAGCGATTCCGTGCGGACGCTTTCAGCGATCGCCGCTGCCATCTGCCATTCGGGATTCGCGTCTTCGTACACTTCGGGGATGGCAGAACCGGGGAGAATATCGTGGAATTGGTTGAAAAGGGCTGTTTTCCAGGCAGTTTCCAGCAGTTTTTGCGGATAGGGACGGGCGGGGTTGAGGTGAGTGGCGATCGCTGCCCATAGCTCTGCCTCATACAGCGTGGTTTCACACCGATGATTCCACTCTTTCTGATCCTCATGGGTGGTGTAGCAGCCGCGATGGAGTTCCAGGTAAAGCTCATCTTCCCAGGTGGGAAGGGGCTTGGAGGAGGGATTGGTTTGGAGGCGATCGAGAAACGCCTCGGCGGTGGAGAATGCTAGCTTCGGGAAGAAGGGAGAGTGCTGCCAGCGTCGTGCCAGGTGCAGCATATCCCGACTGGGACCACCGCCATGATCCCCAACCCCAATCAGCCAGAGGGCTTCCTGGTGTCCGGTCTGAGATTCCCACTGGGCGGCGTAGTGTGCCATCTTCAACGGATCGACCCCTTCGCCAATGGGAGCCGAGTGGAGGCTGAGAATTTGCCCCGCTTCGTCAGAGTAGGGAGACTGCCAGCGGAACCAGGCATGGGGGAAGACGTTAGTGTCGTTCCACGACAGCTTTTGGGTGACGAAGTAGCGGATAGAGCCACCCCGCAAAATTTGGGGCAGTTGCCAGCAAAAGCCGAAGCTGTCGGGCAACCAGGCGATCGCACTCTCCTTGCCAAACCGCTCCTGCACATAGCGCTGCCCATACAACACCTGCCGCACAATCGACTCGGCACTGATGACATTGAGTTCTGGCTCCACCCACAGCCCCGCCGCCACTTCCCACCGTCCCGCTGCCGCCTGTTCCTGAATTGCCGCAAACAGATCGGGGCGATGCTCCTCCATCCAGGCATAGAGGGCGGGGGTGGAGTGGGTGAAGATGAGTTCGGGGAATTCCGTTTGCAGTTGCAGCACCGAGGCAAAGGTGCGCTGTGCCACTTCCCAGGTTTCGCTGACCCGCCAGAGCCATGCCATATCCAGATGGGCATGACCCAGAAGGGAAATCTGCCGTTGCTTCATCCATGCGCTGAAGGGGCGGAGGCGATCGCGCAGTGCCATCAACTCGGCATCAAATTGGGGGCGATCGCCCACCTGTGACCAATCCAGTCCATCGCTGGCGGCGGCTAACTCCGGCAACCGCTCCGGGGCAAGGGCGGAGCAGTAGGTTTGCAACACCGCCAATTCATCGGCGACAAACCCTGGTTCCGGGCAGGGTTGCATGTCGTAATCGGGCAGTTCGTAGAGGCAGGTGGAAGCGACCAGTGCGCCATCATCATGTCCGGGACTGACCAGGCGAATGGCTAGGGCAACGGTTTCTCCTGGCTGCACCCCATCCCGCAGCAAAATCCTTGCTCGACAGTCGAACAGGTCGCCCTCCTGCACCAAAATTCCGTCTAAAAAAATCTCGGCTGAAACTGCCCACCAGGTTAGTGCCAGCCGCAGGCTCAGGTTTGCCAGAGGATAGCCTGCCAGGGTTTCGGGGATCGTGAGAGACAGCCCCAGCCAGAGGACATGCTCGCCCCTGTCCCAGGCGATGTGGTGGCGGGCATTGAGCGGCATTTCTTGCCAGGTGTCCCAGATACCGGGACGGGTTGCTAGCTCGACGGGCAAATCTCCAAAGTGCCCACGCCATTGGGTCTGGACGTCGAGTTGCGTCAGTTGCCGCAGTCGGGCGATCGCCCCCTCCACGCCGCCTTCTCTCTGCCCCACGCTCCCGGTAGACTGAACCATCATCCGCTCCAGCAATCCTCTAAGATGAAAGACGGGAGAGAACCGCGAGAAACACCCCAATTCTGGGCGATCGCATCACCGCTAAACCCTACCCCCGTTGAGTATTGAACCTTACCATGCCATCTTCGGGTCGCTTCCAAAGTCGCATCTTTAGCGAAATTAATCGACAACGCCTGCAATGGGGCGATCGCCTGGGGCGTGGATGGCGCTACAGCCGCATGTCGCTGATCTGGGCAACCCAGATTTTGCTGTATCCCATCTATGCCGGGTTTCAGACGGTGCGCTTGCTGGGGCGGCAGTTGGCACAGGCTCCCCGCAAATTGCAGGAGGCGGGTAATATTCTGCGCCGTGCCGTTGGTTTGGAGACGCCCCCCCCCGCCCCTGCCCTCACCAGCTCAACGCCCATCCAGCACACTCTGCAAGCGGTGGAAGCCCTGGGCATTGCGCTGCCTTCGGGGGAGGCGATCGCCGCCCTCCCCAACTCCAGCGCACTGGTTGCCAGCGCTTCCAGTTCTGACCTCGACCGTGTGACCATTCACGGCATCGCGTCGGATCGGGAGCAGCGGCACCTCGTTCTGGTTTCCAGCCAAAATCAGGTGTTGGATGTGTTGACGGAGGCGCAGCAGGAGATCCTGCGGCAGCGCATCATTATGGAATTAGCGGAGTTTTGGCGCGATCGCCACCAGGCACTTGCCCAGGCACAGCCTGCCCTGCCCCTGCCGCCACCCCGCCCCACTGCCCGAATGCTGCCCCCCATCCGCTGGTTCTACCAGTTAATGCAGTGGGAACAGCGGAGCGATGTCGCCCTTGCTACCAACCTTTTTCAAGAAAGCGCCCTGACTCTTTATTTCGATCCGGATCGCGAAATGCAGTGGATGGAAGGGCAGGCAACGGATCCCCAGTGGGAAAGGTTGCTGGCATCTAATGTTCCGCCTGCCGTTGCGGTGACGCCCTACACCCCCGAAGCCGTTGTGCGATCGCAGCTAGCCGCCCTTGCAAAGGGAACGAGCTTGATGCCGATCGGCAGTGCAGAGCGATCGGGCGAGTTGGCTGTATTGGGTTCGCCATCTACTGGCATCCAGCAAATTAATCCCCAGCAAATTAATCTCCAGCAAATTAATCTCCAGCAAATGCTTGCGTCTACCTCTGTTGCCCTGGAGCCTTACAGCCCTGGGACGCTACAGGAACAGGGATTTGAGCTGTCAAAGTCCACTGCCCTGGAGCCTTATGTGGAAACCAGCGCGCAGTTGGTGGAGTACGTCAAACATCCCCTGGAACAGGTTTTGGAATGGCTGGACCGGGGCATGGCGTGGCTAGAAGACCGAATTCTCGCAGTGCGCCATTGGTGGAACCAATTTCGCCGCTAAGCGTCTGTGGGAAAGCATGGGGATTGGCTGGGGATACGCAAAAAATCCGTCCCGCTTTCCGATAAAATAAGGACGCCTGTTTTTTGAGAAAACTCTATGTTGACGCTAAAAGTTGTCGTTTATGTCGTCGTCGCTTTCTTTGTGGGTCTGTTCATTTTTGGCTTCCTGTCTGGCGATCCCTCCCGGAACCCCAAGCGTCGCGACCTCGAATAATAATCGCTTTTTCATGTCTTGCACCCGCTTCTAAAAACCCTTGGGTGTGTCCATCCAGCCCTAGTTACTAGGGCTATTTTGTTATGCTTATCCAGCTATGCCGCACCCTGTTCCGCCTCCCGTACCACCACCCCAGATCCATGTTTTGCCAACTCACTCCGATGGCAAACACCTTGATCTAACCGAGGTGCTTACAGCTAACGCAACGCTGGAACTGCATCCAGTGCTGCCCGTGGATGATCCACTTAATGCACCGGACGAAGCTGAAGCCATCGGGCAAGCACCCCAAGCCGCAACCGTTGCCAGAGCCGAAACCCCACGCTCAGCATCACAACCGCATCTTCAGCCTTTGCCCAGGGCAGAGGATAGTCGTGCACAACCAATAGCCGGGGCAGTTCTGTCACTATCTGAGCCAACCGTTGCTGAGCCAACCGTTGCTGAGCCAACCGTTGCAGAGAGTGCGGAGGCGATCGCCACTACCAAAACGCGCCTGTCGGAGCAACCCGCCGAGGCTCTAGCTGTTGCTCCACCAGAAACCTATCCGCCGGAACCTGCCACAGAAACGCCCGCTGACGATCGCCCCGCGTCACGACCCACCGCCGTTCCTTTGCGAGAAGTGACCGCCCTTCGCGGGTCAGCCGCTGTGTTGGGCGATCGCATTTCAGCCACCGAACCTGCCCCGTCGCCGCTTGCCGACATTCCTGCTGGTGAGCCAATTCCCAGCAGTGGTTTTGCAGCTCGCCGCCGCACCAGTCAACCCATCGACGACCAGCGGGTTGTGCTAGAGGGCGAGGTTGATCTGATGCCGATGCTGGCAGAACTACGCCAACTGTCGGGGGCAACGCTGATCGCCCGTACCCGTGGCGCAGACGACTCCCCTGAGCATCGCAGCATTCTCACACTGCCCCATGCTCAGGCGGTTCCTGACTTCAACCCGCCTCGCCTGGAGCCAACCACGGGAGTTGAGCCAGAGGAGGAAGAACAACCTGCCGAGCCAGAAGAAGCAACTCCCGAGTCCCCTTTTTTCATCCGTCCAGACACAGGGGAGGCAGAAGAGGAATCTCCTGAACTTGATCCCGCCAATGGGCAAATCATTCGTCCTGAAACGGGTGTGACAGATGATCTGGAGGCAACACCACTGGATCCTCCAGCGGAAGGGGTAGATGAAGAATTGCCTCCGGGCGATCGCCCCAGTCTTGATATAGAGGTAACGGAAGACGAGATCCTCGATGAGGTGGAGCCGTCCGCTTCTCCCAGCATTGATGCGGATGGCGTGGATGTCGAGCTTGGGACACCGATACCCGGTGATGTGCTGGAACTGGATGCAGACGCCCAGGATTTTGATACCCTGCGTGGCATCTTTGTGGCGGAGGGCAATGTTGAACTGCGCTTTCGGCAAGCCATTTTGACTGCCGACCGCATTCGGGTCAACCTCAACACCCGTCAGGCGGTAGCAGATGGGAACGTGGTGTTTCGTCGAGGGGAGCAGTTGTTGTTGGGCGATCGCCTCGACTACAACCTCACCCAGGCAACCGGAAATATCTCTGGGGTGCGGGGCGAAATCTTTCTGCCGACCTCTGGAACCGACCTCACCGTTTTACCCAACGATGCCAGCATTTCGGGTCGCCCAGAAATTCCCTTGACCGAAACCCTCGATCCGGCGGCTCCCTTGGATGATCCACTGCCTTCTGGCTCAGGATTTGTGCTTGGGGTTGGCAACGAAGATCTAGGTTTGACGGGCGGTATCCGCAGGCTTCGCTTTGAGGCAGACACCGCTGTATTTTTCCCCGATGGCTGGCAAGCGACCAATGTGCGGATTACCAATGATCCCTTCTCGCCCCCTGAAGTGGAGTTGCGATCGCGCGATGTCACATACCGCCGACTCTCACCCCTCCGCGCCGAAATTATTGCCCGCAATCCTGTCCTGGTGTTTGACCAAGAGTTTCGCCTACCGCTCTTCCAGGAACGCATCATCATCGACAACCGCCGCCGCAACAACAATCCCTTACTAGAAATTGGGTTTGATGAAGATCTGGGCGGTCTTTTCCTGCGCCGTCCGTTTAACATCATCACCACCTCCCGCATACGCTTTACCGTTTCGCCCTTGCTACTTGTACAACGGGCGTTGGATGACAATGGCGGCAATATCTTTGCCCCCAGCAGCCTGGGCGCACAAACACGTTTTGACTATGAACTGGGACCAACAACCCGTTTTGAAGCACGGGCATTGTTCCAGTCTCTCGAATTTGAGACGAATGAAGACCTGCGAGCAAATATCCAACTCATTCAGCTCATTGGTGATCACCAACTCACGGCTGAATACGCCTACCGCAACGAGTTCTTCAATGGTTCTTTGGGAGAACGGGAGGTTTTGAGCAGCATCGGAGCGGTTCTTACATCCCCGGTCTACACCCTGGGAGATACAGATTTGCGGCTGAGCTATCAGGCGAGTCTACAATATGTGACGGCTGAAACCGATCGCCTGGACTTGATTGATGAGGAGTTGATTGCTCAACGCATTTTTCGAGATGAGGAGGGATTGCTTCGTACCCAGGCAAGTGCCACCCTCAGCCGGACTTTTCCTATCTGGCGTGGCATAGCTCTCCCCCGCACCCGTGAAGAAGGTTTACGCTTCAGTCCAACGCCTATCGTGCCTTTCGTCTCGATTGTGACATCGCTACGGGGAACGACAAGTTACTACAGCAACGACGAGACGCAATCAAGTTTGCGCGGCAGTATTGGGCTGCGGGGGCAGGTTGGGCAATTTTCGCGCGACTTTCTTGACTACACCGGATTTAACATCACCTTTACCGAAGCTTTGGTAGGAGGGGAATCTCCCTTCTTGTTTGACCGAGATGTCGATCGCACAACGCTCTCTTTTGGCATTTTGCAGCAGATTATTGGTCCCATTCGTGCAGGCTTCCAGACCACATTGAACCTCGACACGGGGGATGAAATTAACACTGTTTATACCCTGCAGTATGTCCGTCGCACATACTCCATCAACGTCAACTTCAGCCCGATCCGAGAAGAAGGATCGCTGACACTGCAAATCAATGATTTTGACTGGCGGCAACCTCGCGATCCGTTTGCGGGTGATACGGGCGCTACTACAGTTGAGGGTGGGGTCATTCTTTCCGAATAGCTGTCTGGGTTGCCAGCAGAAAGCTCAGGGACAAGAGGAGGGGATGATGCTGAGTTGCAGATCTCTAAATTTGTTGCAATTTTTTGCGAATCAGGAATCCTACAAGAAAATGGGCATAGAAGCTACATTGGAACTGTAAAAGCTCCAAACTGTGGTTTAGTTCTTGCCATAACGCTCGCTTTGTGGAACAACATGATTGCCATTTTTCCAAAACCCTTGATTTTGCGTGTGCAGAGCGCAGGCAAAATCAAGGGTTTTGGAAAAATGGCGAAGGTATTACTGTCATAAAGGTATTACTGTCATAGCTGCCATAACGATTGTATATCTCCCCTTTGAACGGTCAAATGAACGGTCAAGCCTCAATTAATAAATCTATTTCTTCGCCTTTTTGCCTATGACTGAGCCGCTGAATGATCCTGTTGTTTGGGTTGCTGCCGACCTGCTTGATCGGTATGGATTCGAGCGGGGCGCATTTAGTGCGGAACAGTTGATTGGCTACTGGCTCCGCAGTTATCCGCCAGAGTGGATTCGGTCGGCGGTGCTGGAAGCGCTTTACCAGGGGCGATACAAGTCTGTTTCAGTGGGGCAGATTTTGGCGATTTGGAAGCGTCGGGGGCAACCGCTTTACCATTACAGTTTTGAGTTTGAACGGATGGTGTGTGGAACGCTGGCACGCATTCCCACGGTTGAAGAGCCAACCGCTGAGATGCATCCTATGGCGACTCCTTTGCCTCCAAAAGAGTCTCAGGTTTTCTCTGAGCAGGGGGATGGTGAAGTTAGCCCGCCCCCCGTCGAGGAATCCTTGCCTGCCGAGGGGGTCGCCGCTGTTGACCTGGGAATTGAGGAATTGTCGAGGGCGATCGCCCCTCACAGTCCTTCTCCCTCGAATCCAACGCCACAATTACCGGAACTTTCGCCGTCTGAGGCTGCTCCAGATGAGGATGGGGTAGAGGCGGAGGGGGCGATCGCTCCGGTTCCGACGCATGGGACTGATTTCCCTGCGTCAAATGAAGATTTCGCATTCCTTGCCACCGCTCCCAACTGGTCGCAGCAGGATGTCATTCGTCCGCCGATCCACCAGTTCATTCCAGATAACGCAGGCTCCTTGTTCTACGAGAAGCTGCGTGCGGTTGCTCATGAGCACCTGAATTAGAAGGCGATCGCCTTAAGCGCAAGCAACAAAGCGAAAAGCAAGTGCGGCGTTGCCGCACTTGCTTTTCGCTTTGTTGCTTGCGCTTAAAGAATTTGGCTCAAATTTTCAGGACGGTGTTGTTGTCGATGGGGTGGTAGTTACCTTCTGCGTCTAGGGCGGAGAAGCGGTGGAGGTAGCGGCGAATCTCCTGGGGTAAGTGTTCGAAGGTGAAGTGGGCGTCGCCGGCGGCGATGTCTGCCCAGAAGTTGCGGAGGTCGGGCAGAAATTCCTGAGCGGCTTCGGCGGAGAGGTTGAGGGGTGGGGCGGTGAGGAATTGCAGCATGAAGCTGGGGGAGCGATCGCCCATCCAGTCGCGCGATCGCTGGCTCAGGTCTTCCCATTCGGGCAGGGATTCGACCCGTCGCGATTCGACTTGGAGGGTGGTGTGGGTGCGATCGCCATCCCGCAATACCTGCACGATGCGGTAGGGGTGGGGGTAGCTGACGAGCGATCCCGTGGTGATTTCGTAGAGATTGCCGCGACGGGCGATGTCCTGCACATGCAGATGTCCCGTGAAGAGGAGCGAGACGTTGGCAGCTTCCAGGAGACTGATTAACTCTGGGGCGTTGTCGAGCATATAGCGTTTGCCCATGCGGTGATGGGATTGCCCCGGCAAGTGTTCTAAAACATTGTGGTGGATCATCGCCAGCTTGAGCGCATTATTGGGGATCTGCGCCAGCGTCATTTCCAGCCATGCCCGTTGCTCCACATCCATCAACCCCGACCAGTGTTGGCTACCATCGGTTTCGAAGGCGATCGAATTCAGCCCAATCAGCCACACGTCCGGCAAAATTTCCTGGGCATAGTAGGGGCGATCGCCCCCGCCAAACCCCGTTTCTCCAACGCTATAGCCAAATTTGCGATAGAGCCGCACAAAATCTGCCATGTCGATATGGGCTTCTGTCGCCGTTGCCGCAATCACATCATGGTTTCCGGGGACGACATAGGCAGGATAGGGCAGGGTGGAGAGGCGATCGGCTAGCCAGGTGTGGTTTTGCTGTTCGCCATGCTGGGTCAAATCACCGGGGATCAGCAGAAAATCCAGATCGAGCTTGTTGAGTTCGGCAAACACCTGTTCGATGGCAGGAATGCTGATTTCTACCAGGTGAAACCGCTTGGAGGAGTCCAAAACGGTTTCTGGAAGGGCAATGTGGGGGTCGCTGAGGATCGCGAAACGAAAACTTGAGATCATGACTTGAGTGAGGAATAGATGGGTGAGGGGGAATACCCTGTTCTATCCTCCCAAATCTTGGAAGGTGTGGCGAGTAGCGGTGGAAGGATCGCGCCTGGATGGAGGTTGTGTTTTTTTTCGTGAACTCGTTAGGATAGGCGATTAAAGGTCAATCTAGCGGCGATCGCATTCTTCCCATGCAAAATCTGCAAAATCATGAATTCCGGCAGCGACGAGAGCAGTTGATGCAGCGCATTGGCAAAGGGGCTGCGGTGTTTCGCAGCGCACCGATGGCGGTGATGCACAATGATGTGGAATACAACTTCCGGCAGGACAGCGACTTTTTCTACCTCACGGGGTTTGATGAGCCGAGGGCGGTGGCAGTGCTGGCTCCCCAGCATGAGGAGCACAAGTTTGTGCTGTTTGTGCAGCCCAAAGATCCCGATGCGGAAACCTGGGTTGGCTATCGCGTTGGTGTGGATGCGGCGAAGGAGCGGTTTGGCGCAGATGCCGTTTTCCCCATTGAGGAATTGGACGAAAAGCTGCCGGAATATGTGAAGGATGCCGATCGCATCTTTTATCACCTGGGGCGCGATCGCGGCTTCAACGACAAGGTGCTGCGAATCTGGCAAAACCTGATGCGCACCTACCCCAAACGGGGCACAGGTCCGATCGCCATCGAAGATCCCGCCCCCGTCCTCCACTCCATGCGCCAGGTGAAAAGCGTTGCGGAACTGGAGCAGATGCGGCAAGCGGCGGCGATCGCCGTCGAAGCCCACCAGCGTGCCCTCCACTTTGCCCGCCCCGGCAAGTTTGAATACCAGGTGCAGGCGGAGTTAGAGCATACCTTCCGTCTTCAGGGGGCGCTGGGTCCAGCTTACCCCTCCATCGTCGCGTCGGGGGCAAACTCCTGCATCCTGCACTACACCGAAAACACGAAGGAACTGCACGATGGCGACCTGCTGCTAATCGATGCCGGGTGCGCCTATGGCTACTACAACTCCGACATCACCCGCACCTTCCCCGTCAACGGGCGGTTTTCGGAGGAACAGCGGATTCTCTATGAAATTGTGCTGGAGGCGCAGAAGCAGGCGATCGCCCAAATCGTCCCTGGCAACCCCTATAACCAGATTCACGACACAGCGGTGAGCGTCATTGTGGATGGGCTGATGGAACTGGGCTTGCTCCAGGGAGACAAAGAGGAAATTATCAAAGAAGAAAAGTATAAGCCTTTCTACATGCACCGCACTGGGCACTGGCTGGGGCTGGATGTGCATGATGTCGGCGTTTACCAGCATGGTGAAACGCCCCACAACCTGGAGCCGGGACAGGTGACGACCGTGGAACCGGGCATCTACATCAAGCCCGACATCAAGCCCGCAGAGGGACAGCCGGAGGTGCCAGAGCGCTGGCTGGGCATCGGCATCCGCATCGAAGATGATGTGCTGGTCACCCCCGAAGGCTACGATGTGCTGACCGCAGGCGTACCGAAAGAGGTGGCTGATCTGGAAGCGGCAACCCAATCCTGATGGAGGTGATACCAACTCTCTAAAAGCCCACTTCAAATATTTTTTGAAACGCCTACTGCGCGGGCGTTTCAAAAAATCTGGTTCTGGTTTTCGAGGACTTGGTATGAAGCAGGAAAAGGAGCGATCGCCCATCCTTTCCTGACACAGCAAAAGCCCTCCGATGCGCTTCAGGCGTCGGAGGGCGATTTGTTCACCAAATTCGGATTAGAGATAGCTTCTCATGAATGCTCCGTCAGGGAAAGGGGCGTGGCAGCCTCCTAGCTGTCGCAGCCACACCCGGCATGCCCACAACCTGCACCACTCTCATGCCCATTAGCACAAGCGTCGCTGCAATAGTACTTGCCATCTTTCTGAACCGCCTTCTCCAGGTCAACAATGCAAAGGCAGGGTTCGCAAGCACATTTCATTTGAGTTACCGTTGCCATAACAACCTCCGGGTACAATGGAAAACAATATCTGAATAACTGTTCACACATCAATCCTATAACATCTGAACAATTATTCAAGTATTTATCACTGCAATTCTGCCAGTTTTCCAAAAGTCTTAAGAAAAGGCTGACAAAATTTTCTATCCCCGCTTCGAGACCCTATGCCTGTGAGTACCGACGAATCCGCCAACTTAACTGAAGTCCGCCAGCATATTTTGGATATCAACAAAGCCCAGCGCATGGCAGAGTTCTTCGCCACCTTGAGCGATGCCAATCGCTGGCGCATCCTTTCTGCGCTGGCAGTGGGCGAGTTGCGGGTGCGCGACCTGGCAGACGCCGTGGAGATGAGCGAGTCTGCCGTCTCCCACCAACTCCGCATCCTCCGCACCATGCGCCTGGTCAGTTATCGCAAAGATGGTCGCAACGTCTTCTATGGCTTGAAAGACGACCATATTTTCAACCTTTACCGCGACATTTCCGAGCACCTGGATGAAGCAGACGATGATTGAGCCGGACGAGGCTGCACCACGCAGGCGGTTTTTGGGAAAGAACAGTTCCTCATCCTTCCCGCGCAGGCGAGAATCCAGGTGGTCCATAGCGTAACCACAAAGCTGTCGATGGACGCCCATTTTCATGGGCATGACGGAACATTGGTCTTCGCTCGGAACGGAACGGCAGGGTAGCTACAACATTCTGCAAAATCGCCTAAGCCTCTGTTTGGGCTGTCGAAGCTATCTCAAGCTGCTGAATCAGCGAGCGAATTACCTCAGTCTTCGTCTTTTCGTGGGCAATGCAAAAAGCTTCCAGATGTTTCAAGTCTTTTTCTGGAATGCGAATGGTTAAGACTTTGTCTGAACGAGGTTTTGTTCTAGCCATAGTGCCTCCTTTCCTGCTGGGGTTGCCGATGCGCGGATGCACATTGAGCAATGCACATTTCGATATGCCTGACGGAGGTCGCTGACCTGCCGGGGCGATCGCCAAAACCCGTCTTTGAATGATTTAGCAATTACAGTGTAATAAATTTGAAAAGCATTTGCCAGTATTTTGCCAGCATATTGTTAGTACAAAATACAAAAACTTGCTTGACAAAATACAGATTCTTGATTAATCTAGGTATAGATGCGTGAGAACGTCGTTGGTGCGAAAACGATACGGCGATCGCCACGCAAAAAGATTTCAATAAAAAGATCTCAATAAAAGGAAATCTCAATAAAAGGCTTCAATGATACCGACGATATCGAAAACAATCTTTTGCGATATCTGTTAGTCAATCGTTAGCCAATCAATTGAGCAATCATATTTGACGCTACATGGAGGAGAACCAATGGCTCTCCACAATAAAGAAGCAAAAGCACCTGACGAAAAGCGAACTGGTGCGACACATGATGCAATGACGCCCGATGTTGGTAAGGTTGTTGGCGATGTCTGGAGCGATCGCCCCCGCAGCATCCAAAATGCGGCTCCCGCAGGCGTAGACGAACGCGGCGATCGCCCCACTACGCTGAACTACCAGCCAGCGGCATCGAATAGCAAAACCCAACCCCCTGCCAGCGAATCCGTTCGCACCAGGGACGGATATGTTGTGGACAAGAACACAGGTCGGGCGACAAACTTTGCTGTTAGCCCAGAACCCTACCTGCAAGAGCAACCTCGCTTTGGCTTTACCGAATTTGCCGAGCGCTGGAATGGTCGGCTTGCCATGATTGGTTTTGTGGGTCTTGTTATTACCGAATGGATCGCTGGGACAAGCGTCGTGAGTTTGCTCACGGGTGGACGCTTCTAATTCTCCAAGGCTAATTCCTAAGATTCCCAAGAGGTTTACACCAAAAGGGTTTGAGTGAATATTGAACGAATCACAGGCTGAAATGTCTGCCAGCTATCACGACTGCATGGAGCAAATTGATGCGCAGCGGGATGCCGCCCAACGGAAATTAGATAGATGAACTGGAGCGGTCGAGCAATGAAGCCTGGGACGAAATTCGACGAGGCTTTGAGCGGGCTTGGAATGAGTTAAATCTCTAATTTCAGAACGCGATGGAATCCTTCAACCGATGAGATGGCGATCGCCCCTCATCCTTGCTCCTCATCCTTCTAGAACAAAACAACACCAGAGGCTTTTATGCAAACGAATACAGCACCCAATCCTATTCCCCAGGCACACGAAACCTTTTTGCGAATTGTGCGCGATCGCGGCAAGCTGCAAGACCTGTATGAAGCGCGAGACATGACAGAAATCGTGTACCGCACCATGCGTGACTTGATGGATCGCGCCACGATTGAGCGAGTCTCAAACGAGCTGGGTAATCAGAATGCTGCCCCCATTCGGGCGGGCATGTCCTTCAGTGTCAAAGATTTGTGGGAAGACACAAATCCCTTGGTGAGCTGGATCAGCCGTTTGCGCCCCGCCTTTGCCAAGGAAGCCCCCTACGGGATTAATGACAAACTGTTTCTGCGCCGTCTCAAACTGGAAGGCGGAATGCCTGCCCAAACAGACCCGATGACTGTCACACGGGCAGTCTTTACGGCAACTAAAGCCGAGCTTTCACCGGAGTGCATTCAAGAAGTGTCTGAATGTTTGCCTGGGGTCATCAAAACAATCTGGAACCAGGCGTAATACCCACCTCTGAAAGCCCACTTCGGATATTTTTGGACTTACGCACTCCGTGCAAAAATCCAGGCCGTTGAGCGATTTTTAGGTACTCCGTTTCCCCAAAATCGCTCAGCGGCATAAGAGCAGATATTTGAAGCGCCCGCTGAGCGGGCGCTTCAAATATCTGCTCTTGGTTTTCGAGGACTTGCTATCAGGCAGCGGCGCTGGGTTCGTTGACCTTGGTCAGGAAGCGGAGCGCCTGTACCATAAAGCTGGCACAAGCATAGGGCGACATTTCATAGAATGCCGTCCAGGCGCGGGCTTTGCATTCGTCGTAGCGTTCGGCATCCTGGGGATACTGATCCAGCCATGCCAGCCGCACCGCATGACCGATGAACACATCCAGCACGATGTAGCCGTCGATCTGGAAGTCGGGGTTGCGTTCGGCGATCGCCGCCAGTTCCATCAGTGCTTCGATATTGAGCTGGCGATATTCGGGAGCCTGGATTTTGTTCAGCAAGTGTTCTACCCGCAGGGCAAACTTTTTCTCGCCAGGGGTCATTTCCAGGGTGAGGTCGCTTTCCAGGCGGTTGCGGCGATCGAGCTTGTCCCCAATCACCAACCCCTTGCAGTGGCGCAACACCGTCCACACGTTGGGATAGAAGTCCTTGGGAACGCGGTTGAGGGAGCCTTCCCGCTGGCGCTTTTGCCGCCAACTGCTGTGGTCGGTGGGAATGGTGGACTCTGCCTCTGCGGGAACCACCCACTCAATCTCCTGCTGCTGCCGCAAGCTCAGCGACTCTTGCCGGAAGAGTTCTTCGTTGACGGTTTCGTAGCCTGCCAGCACTTTGTAGAGGCGCGCCTTCACCTCGAAGGGGCTGAGGCTCATCAGGTGGTCGTAGGCTTCGTCCTGGGTAACGCCCAACTCCTGCGCCAGGTCGCTGGTTATCAGCAGGATCAGGTAGCCAACGCGCAGGGTGAGGAAGCCTCTGAACAAACGGGGATCAGTCTTGATCAGGATGCTGAGGTAGATCAGGATCTCCTGGGTGAGGGGGCGATCGCGAATATCCTGCCGCACAAACTCCTCAATCTTCCGCACAATCTCTACCGTGGACATGGGTGCGATAATCAACGAGTCTTCGCTATAGGCTTTCCCGACCGCAATTTGCTTTTGCCGCACCAGAATATCCGTCACCGCATCGGACAAGCCCACATCCACCTTGTTGAGCAGACCTGCCGCCCGCCGAATGACCGCCCACAGGCGCAACTGGCTGGCTTTGAGGTAGACCTCTTGCATCAGTTTGGCGATCGTCACCTTCTTTCCAGGACCCCCAAAGCCCGTGTCGAAGGACAAGCCCTCCAACCGTTGCAGGGCTTCCAGTAGCTCGATCTGCTCATACAGGTTGACGGAATTGCGCAGGCGATCGAGCAGCGGCTTGGTGTCCGTTTCCACCTCCAGCTTGAACTCCTGGGTAAGGGTGAGTTCCTGGGTGGAGTCGGGGTAAAACTGCAAGTAGTAGCGCTGGGGCTGGGCTTCCTGGAGGGGCGACTGGGCAAAGTCGAAGTCATGGATGAAGTCGATGCGCTCTGTCCCAGCGGTCAGCGCCAACTCCTGCAAGCGTCCTAATCGTACCGGAACATTGCCGCAGCGACCTTCCTGCAATTCGTTGAACAGTTCCAGCAGCGGTGTCTGGTCTTGCAGCATGTCGTGGGTCAGCAGCAGCGTCACCAGCGGACGCCCCAACTGGGTCCAGTGCCGCCAGATATAGGCCAGTTCGCCGCGAATCTGATCCACCAAAAAGTGGTAGTCGAAGGTGAGATAGAACTTGGACTGATCCAAAAACGAAGGCAGAAAGACGATAGTTTCGCCCCGAATGCGGAACAGGCGCGAGGTGGTGAGGCTGCGGAGGCGGCGGATGGGGCGACCGCTCAGCTCCAGCTTGTCGTTGCGCCCAATCTGGGCATAAACCTGGGAGAGTTCGCGGGAGCGGCGCACCTGAATGGGTTCTGGCTGGCTGGGGGTCTGGGTGGCGATGCCGAAGGACGCCAGCTCTGCCTGGAGGTCTTCGTCTTCGGCGAGTAGCGCTACCTGCACCTGGGGGCGGGGGGTGTGGCGCACTCGCAGGTGACGACCAAGGGGGTCGAGGTCGCCCACGGAGATCCAGCCTTCGTGCAACAACTGACCGAGGAGATAGAGGCTCTGCGCCCACACCAGCGGCACATTGTCGTTGGGGATGCGTACCTGGCTGCGGGGGGTTTCGCGCTCGGCGGCGATCGCCTCCTCCGCCACCAGATACAACTCCGGCAGCAGGTGATAGCCATTCTGCTCTACCGTTAGCTGATTGAGCCGCTTAAAGTAGGCTTCCGAGGTTTCCTTATCCCCGGCAAACAGCGAATTTAGCATCAAGTAGGTGAAGAACAGGGGCCATTCACACTCAATATGCTCAAAGTCTTTTAGCTCTGTTGGCTCGTAGTGCAAACGGGTGACATCCTCCAGCACAGTTTGGTGTCCGTCCCGTAGAAAGCGCTTGCAGCCATAGTTGCCCTCCAGCTTGGAGACGATGTTCTGCCGCGTGCGCTCCACCAGATCGGGATCTTCGACCGCAAAGGCGGGATAGCCAATCACACTCAGCACCGCCGCATCCACTTCCTTGGAGGTGGATTCCCTGGGGAGGATGGATTCCAGAGTCATGCGGGCACGGGCAATTTCGTCGGGCAGCACATGGATCACCGATGCCTGACTGCCGCGCACCCCGAAGAGATCGAGTCCGGCGATCGCCTCCAATGCCGCCTTCGCCATCCCCACCGAACTGGCGTTTAGCTCCGGGTTGCCATGATTAATCTTCTCGCCCCGCTCCCAAATGCCATAGTCTGGCGTCCGATACGCCCGCCCAATGTAATACACCAGGTTTTGAATGAAGTTCACCTCATCCAGGGTGTAGATGATCGACAGCCCCGATGCGGTCATCTCCGCCAGCATCAGCAGGTACAGCGAGGTCGCATCCAGTTGCAGGTGCCCCCACGCATGATCCTCCACCACCGTATCCCCGGTCTTCAGGTCATACTTGGCGTGCAGCGAATCCATCGGATCCTGCGTTTGCTTGAACTTCTCGACCTTGTGCCCCTGCCGCATCATGGCAAACAGTAGCCCGCGCATCAGCTTGACGACGCTATGCTCCAGCTCGTAGGTGCGCCCGTCATCCACGCCCGCCTTGCGATACGCCAGCGCCAAGCCCCACACCGCCAGAATGCTATACACGTTATCCCGCACCCAGGCATCGGTGTAGTTACCGTGGGTCGTCACCGCTGTGCTAGCAGGAATCAGCCCCGAAATGGGGTTCTGCCGCGTCAGGATGATGGCTTTGACCTCTTGATAGTGGCGTTCAAGTTCTTCAGGAATCAACATAGGCACAAAGGCATGGGACTGGAAGAAGAATCAGCTCTAGCATTCCCGATACTGGGGGAAACCAACAGTGATGGGCTTTACATTTCCTGATAATGCGGGACTTTAGTATAGCGCTTTCACCTCTACCAAAAGGCTGTCCGGATCATCGCAGGGTATTCAATGTTACCCATCGAACCAGGAAAAGGCTGGGATTGAGGTAATACGGAAATTTTAGTGAAAGCTGGAGGTTTGCCCTCACCCTAAATCCCTCTCCCGCTGGGAGAGGGACTTTGAATCCGGCTCCCCTTCTACCTTTTGGGCTACCGTGTAGACACACATGGGACCTCAGCCAACATCCGCCCGCAAATAAATTGCGGGCTAATACGTTCAAACCCATTGAAATGGGTTGAGAATTGCTCATCCGTTTTTCCAGTCCGTTTTAACGGACTTCCTGCCATTAGCCCGCAATTTATTTGCGGGCGGGTACGGGGGAGCGCAAAGCAAGAGTTGGGGCAAAGGTCACCCACTTATGTATGTATACGCGGTAGACCCTTAGGGAAAAGGGTTAGGGAATGAGGAAACCCCTTTGAGTAAGGCTTGCTTGAACGTTTTGGATGAAGGAATTGCTGATGAAAATTCGCCCATTTCAGCTATCGGATAGAGAGGCTGTGGTTCAGCTTTGGAAGGAATGTGGTCTGGTCGTGCCGCACAACGATCCGAATCGGGATATCGATCGCAAGCTCAAGGTTAATCCTGAGTGGTTTCTTGTGGGTGAAGTGGAGGGCGAAGTCATCGCCAGTTGCATGGTGGGCTATGAGGGGCATCGCGGCTGGATCAACTATCTCGCTATCAAGGGCGATCGCCAGCATCAAGGTTTTGGCAAACAACTCATGACCTACGCCGAGGAGCTTTTGCTGGAACAGGGCTGTCCCAAAATCAACCTCCAAATCCGCTCCACCAATCAAAAAGTGATCGACTTCTATACCGCCCTGGGCTACGTTCAGGAACCGATTATCAGCATGGGCAAACGATTGATCCCCGACTTACCTCCTGCTGACGAATAGATTGAACCACAGAGGCACAGAGAGCACGGAGGGATTCCTCTGTGTCCTCTGTGCCTCTGTGGTTGCATCCCAAAACCTGAGTTCAGCAACAGTCTTCTTCGAGTTGCGCCAGGATGGTGAGCGCCTCGGTGTCGTTGTATTCCTCAAACAGGGCGTGGATGTTGTTGAGCTGGCTGCCGATGAAGTAGAGGTCATCCTGACCAAGAGCATGGCGATCGCCCAACCTTTCCCGAAAATACTGCACCCAGGGACTTGGGTGAGGTGGATTTTCGACATATTGAGCAATCTGGCTCATGAGGTGATGTGCTTTGCCGTTACAGTCGATGCCAGCAAAACTGACGTAGCGATCGGGGGTGGCTTGAGACATAACCGGGGAAGTGGTGCTTGAACGAAGGTTTAACAGGTGACACGACACCGCATATTCACGAAATCGCGTGGGTTTGGATGGATTGGCAACCCTCTAAGCCCAGGCTGGGGTTTTGGCGATAAGGGTCTTTTGGGGTGAAGATTTCGATGGTGCGATCGCCCTCAATCCGATACAGGTACTCGGCACGGGGATCAAAGTCGGTGCTGACTTTAAGGTTGGAAAAATCATCTTCAGAAAACTCGAACCCAAACCGCACCACCAACTGCGCCACCAGCACACCGGGTGTATCAGCGCTTTCGCTGGAGAGGTCGCGTTCCTGCCAAAACTTATCGAGGAAAGGGCGGAGAATGCGCAGTACCTTTTCGGGTGCTCCGTTGCGACTGGCGTAGATGAGGACGGGATTTCCTTCAACAAGAATGTGAAATGGGATAGCGGTCATAGGAGTCAGTGATTAGATGACTTGGACTGATTCTACGGCACAGTGGGAACGATCTCTCCGGCTGAAATTTAGAGAAAAGAAAAAGGTTGCCGCCCCGGCGTTAGTTTTCAAAAACGGGCTTCAGAACTGGCTGGATTGAAGACGGGTAGCCGTGCGGAGAATTTGCCCCGCCAGAATGGCGGCTCCAAAGCCGTTGTCGATATTCACCACGCCGATGCCTGTGGCGCAGGAGTTGAGCATTGTCAGCAGGGGAGCCAAGCCCCCAAAGCTAGCGCCATAGCCGATGCTGGTGGGGACGGCGATGATGGGACAACTGGCGAGTCCGGCGACGACACTGGGCAATGCTCCCTCCATGCCTGCCACCACGATGATCACATCCGCTGATTGGAGGCGATCGCGCTGGCTCAGCAACCGATGAATCCCCGCCACCCCGACATCCCACAGCCGTTGCACCCGAAAGCCAGACAACTCCGCCGTGATCGCCGCTTCTTCCGCGACGGGCAGATCCGCCGTACCTGCGGAGATCAGCGTGATCACGCCAGGATACTGCGGGCAGGGCATTCCCGAGGAGTCCGTGGGCGTCTGGATCAGGGCACAGATGCGGGCAGTGGCGAAGTAGATCAGGTCGGGGATCTGCGATCGCACCTGGTGATAAACCTCCGGCTCAATCCGCGTCGCCATTACCACCGGAGTGCGCTGCCGCATGGAGTGGATGATGCGCCCAATCTGCTCCGGCGTTTTCCCCGGTCCCCAAATGACCTCCGGGAATCCTGTGCGTAGGGCGCGATGGTGGTCAATGTTGGCGAAATCTGAAACGGGTTCATAGTCCAGATGGCGCAATTTTGAAAAGGCATGGTCGGGGCTGACAGCGCCAGTAGCGACGGCATTCAGCAACGCTTGTAAAGCTTCGGGTGAGGTCACAGTGATACAGGTTGACGAAGGATGACAGGGAAAACCCCCGTTTCTATTGTGCCGCGAAGGTGGGAATCCCTATTCCATAGAAACATTTTTCTAAAACCCTTGATTTTGCGTGCGCTTCGCGCACGCAAAATCAAGGGTTTTAGAAAAATGGCGAACACGTTGATAGAAAACCAGATATTTTTTTGGGAAAACTCTCGCTGGGCGAGAGTTTTCCCAAAAAAATATCTGGTTTTCCTGGAACCTATGATGACTTGCGTTTCTTCGCTTTCCAGGTTCCACCATAGGTGTAGTAGGGATTGTCCTGGCTCACGTCGGGGTAGCAGGCATCGCAAACGAACCGCCACTCTTCCGATGCGTCAATCTGCGCACGATAGAGGACAGGGGCAAGTTGATGACAGCGATCGCACGCCTTCTCCCGTTCCCGTGCCATGTCTAACCCTGGGAGACAGCGGAACCGTGGTTCGAGTCCTGATCCGCACTTTGGGGACGGGCAAAGATCATGCGGCCCGCCGAAGTTTGCAGCGCTCCGGTGACTTCCACACTGATGGACTCGCCGATGTAGCGATCGCCCGTTTCAACCACCACCATCGTCCCATCCGTCAAATAGCCAACCCCCTGATCCGCTTCCTTCCCAGGTTTCAGAATCTTCAAATCCATCTGATCCCCAGGCAAGTAATTAGGACGAACGGATTGCGCCAGGTCATTAATATTCAACACCTTCACTGCCTGCAAACTGGCGACCTTGTTGAGGTTGTAGTCATTCGTCAGCAGTGTGCCGTTGATATCCTGTGCCAGCCGCACCAGTTTGGCATCCACAGTATTTACATCGTCATAGTCCGCCGAATGAATGACCAGTTTAGAGGGATAGAGATCCTTCAGCCGATTCAGAATATCCAGACCCCGACGCCCCCGAATGCGCTTCTGGTCATTGGAGGAGTCCGCCAGCATTTGTAGCTCTTGCAAGACAAATTGCGGCACCAACACCTGCCCCTCGACAAACCCTGTGGCGAGAATATCTTCCACCCGTCCGTCGATGATGCAACTGGTGTCTAGCACCTTAGAGGAAGCAGGCTTGAGCGTACCCTCCGCCACCAGCAGGGTTTCAACGGAGTTGGGGTTGATCAGGCGGAGGAGCGATCGCCCATTCGCACTCGCCAGATTCACCCCCGACACGGAAAAAATGACGCTTCCCAGCACCGCTGTCAGGGGCTTGATGAAGGCAAAGTCGTCGGGAATGGGCAGTAGAAAAATGGGAGCCAGCATCAAATTCGCCACCAGCAGCCCCAAAACCAGACCAATGGAGCGGCTGAGAAGCTGATCGACGGGCATCGCGCGGATTTGTTTTTCGACTCGGCGATAGCTTGTTTGAGCCACCAGCCCCACAGAGAAGCCGATGATTGCGCCAAAGCCAGCAATCACCGAACTTAGCCCCTCCACATTCGACACCTGATGCAGTGCCGTGCTGGGAAGCAAATCCACGCTGTAGAAGCCAATTCCGGCTCCTGCTAGGATGAATGAAATGATAATGATAGCGTCGAGCATAGTTCCGGCTTGGGTCTGGGCATACGCCTGACCTCCAGCTTACCGGGAGATCGAGGAGTCCGGTCACGAAATAAAAATCGTGAAGGGGAGCATAAATGCACAGACTCATTATATCGGTTGGACTAAATATCGACTGACTCCTTCCGCAAGGCTGCTCTAGCCTGTGCAAACCCAGCCTGCTTCCCCAAGTGCTGGCATTTTTCAGTTTTTTGCTCCCCTGCCTTTCTTTTGCGTCTTTTCTCTTTTTGTCTTCCTTTTGTCTTCACTAATGGTTTCATGGTCGAGTTTTATGGTCGAGGCAAACGCCCCATCTTTCGCCGATCGCTCGCCCACTCTGTCACAACCCAGTGACAAATTAGCGGCTCCAGCAGCGAATCGATCGAGCCATTCCGGCGATCGCTTTCCCGCTCCCGATGCTGCCTATGTCCACATTCCCTTCTGTCGGCGGCGCTGCTTCTACTGCGACTTCCCTATTTCCGTGGTGGGGGACACACGCCGGGGGGAGAATTCGGGGGCGATCGCCGAGTACATCGTTCAACTCTGCACCGAAATCCGCCGCACGCCCAATCTGGGAACGCCGCTCCAGACCGTCTTCTTCGGGGGCGGAACTCCTTCATTACTAGCGGTTGACCAGGTGGAAACGGTGCTGAATGTCCTGGATCAGCAATTTGGCATTGCTGCCGATGCCGAAATTTCGATGGAGATGGACCCGGGGACGTTTGACCTGGCGCATGTGCAGGGCTATCGTGCCTGCGGAGTAAACCGCATCAGCCTGGGCGTGCAAGCATTCCAGGCGGAACTGCTACAAGCCTGCGGGCGCACGCACCAACCCGAAGATATTCCCGTTGCCGTCGAGCGGGTACGGCAAGCAGGCGTCGAAAACCTGAGCCTGGACTTGATCTCTGGCTTGCCGCACCAAACCCTGGAGCAGTGGACGTTTTCCCTGGAGCGGGCGATCGCCCTCGCCCCCCAGCACCTCTCCGTGTACGACCTGACAGTGGAACCAGGAACCGCCTTTGCCCGCCGCTACGAACCCGGCGACAAGCCCCTCCCCTCCGACACCCTGACCGCTGATATGTACCGCCTGGCACAGCAAACCCTCAGCGCCGCAGGCTTTCGCCATTACGAAATCTCGAACTACGCGAAACCTGGCTACGAGTGCCGCCATAACCTGCGCTACTGGGAAAACCGCGCCTACTATGGCTTTGGCATGGGAGCTGCCAGCTATGTTCAGGGAATACGCTTCTCCCGTCCCCGCACCCGCCGCGAATACTTCGAGTGGCTGGAGGCAGGGATGCCCGTGGACGTGCCTGTAGCGACGGAGAGCGATCGCCTCCTCGATCGCCTCATGTTGGGGCTACGCCTCGCCAGCGGGTTATCGATCCCCACCCTGGCGCAAGAGTTCGGGCAACCCACCGTGGCGCAAATCCTCTCCACCCTGAAGCCCTACGAAGAGCGCGGCTGGGTCAGCCTTCAACCTCACCAGCACCTTCGCCTTACTGATCCCGAAGGCTTTCTTTTCTCCAACACCCTCCTCGCCGCCCTCTTCGAGCGCTTCTCGGAGGACTAAGGATTGAAAATAAAATAAAACCCGGAATTTTTGATGAGAAGCGGGGCAATGCCCCGCTTCTCATCAAAAATTCCGGGTTTTATTTTATTTTCAATCCCAAGGAATAGGGATTCCATAATGCAGGATAGCCGTCTCATCTGCCCAAGAGCAGGTCGATGTCCACACACTCAAAAATCATGACCCTTTGAAAACTATTAGAAAAGAAAACTATTAGAAAAGCTAGCAGGGTCAAACGACCTGCTAGCTGTGAATGGGTGGAATCTGTCTAGTTCGCGTGCTGCTTTAGAGGCGTTGGGAGAAACGGAGACAAGGGTTACCCGCCAACGCCTCAGTCAAAATGGCTTACACAGCGGGGTAAACCTGCAACAGTACTTCGGAGATGTAGCCATAGCCCAGAACGAACTGGCTGCACTTGTGCTCTGCAGGACCTACTTCAACCGTGGCAGACACTTCATACAACCCAGGAGTCATGCCTTCTTCGTCGGGGATACCGGGCAGTTTTACAACGTAGTTGTATTTGTCCTTCTCGGTCACGATGGAAGCGGAGAGGTCGAACTCAGTGGCTTTGCGACCCTGACCTTCGAAGTGGAAGTTAACGGTAACAGTGCTACCCAGGCACATCAGCAGAGCAGAGAGGGGGCTCTTGTTGAACTCGATGTTCAGGCTAGCCACGAACTTCTCATCTTCTGCGATGATGTAGGGAGACTGGGAAGGAGCCACAAACTCAGGAGGAGTGGGCAGCCCAGCGGTGCCACGCACACTCAGGTCGCTCAGCTTGAACCAAACCGGACCCAGGATATTGCGGGAGTAGGTTTCGGTATCGGTGTACAGATCGGGTTGAGCGTCAGCGGAAGCAGCCATCATTGCAGCTTTTGCAGTTGCGATAGTCATTGCGTTTAGTCCTTATTGGGTGAACAGTGTTTGAGTTGCAAGCCCAGACAAGTGAATCATCTTGGGGTTTGATTGATTCCCTTGGCTTGTCAACTGAATCTACTATCGCAACCGTTACCCCATAGCGTCATTCCCCAAGGTGTGTACCATTTTGGGGTTAGCAAAAAAATAGAATCCCAGAGAGAGGGGGCGATCGCCCCCCGCTTCACCTACAGCGCTATGGATTGAAACTCAAATAAACCCCCAAATTTTCGATGAGAAGCGCGGTAATGCCGCGCTTCTCATCGAAAATTTGGGGGTTTTTTCGTACGTACTCCTATGCACCCAGACCGGGCTTAAGGAGCGCATTGAGTTGTTTGAAAAGCTTTGCTCAGCAAGCCTTCCAAATAACTTTCCAGGATGTGACGGCACACCGCTGTATAAGCGCAGCAAAAATAAACGCAGCAAAACCGCCAGCAGGCTTTTGCTTGCTGGCGGTGAGCTTTAGAGTGGTTACTTTACCGATAGCTGCTTAAGCAACGGTTCATGACGGAGGGGAGGAACAACCCACCCCTGCCGTATGAACCGTAGGGATTACAGAGCGGGGTAAACCTGCAACAGCACTTCGGAGATGTAGCCATAGCCCAGAACGAACTGGCTGCACTTGTGCTCCGCAGGACCTACTTCAACCGTGGCAGACACTTCATACAACCCAGGAGTCATGCCTTCTTCGTTGGGGATACCGGACAGAGTAACGATATACTCGTACTGGTCTTTCACCGTCACGATAGAAGCAGACAGGTCAAGCTCAGTGGCTTTGCGGCCCTGACCTTCGAAGTGGAAGTTAACCGTAACGGTGCTGCCCAGGCACATCAGCAAAGAGGAGAGGGGGCTCTTGTTGAACTTGATGTTCAGGCTAGCCACGAACTTCTCGTCTTCGGCGACGATGTAAGCAGACTGGTCAGGCGCTACGAAGTCAGGAGGAGTAGGCAGTCCAGCGGTGCCACGAACACTCAGCTTGCTCAGCTCGAACCAAACCGGACCCAGGATATTGCGGGAGTAGGTTTCGGTTTCGGTGTACTGCTCGGGTTGAGCGTCAGCGGAAGCAGCCATCATTGCAGCTTTTGCAGTTGCGATAGTCATTGCGTTTAGTCCTTATTGGGTGAACAGTGTTTGGGTTGCAAGCCCAGACAAGTGAATCATCTTGGGGTTTGATTGATTCCCTTGGCTTGTCAACTGAATCTACTATCGCAACCCTTCCCTCCTTTCCACAGTCCCCAACATGGGTACTCTTCGGTTAGCCCACAGCAACCTGCTCACCATCAGGACTGATACCCAACTTTCTGAAAGCCCACTTCAGATATGTTTTTTGAAACGCCCGCTGCGCGGGCGTTTCAAAAAACATATCTGAAGTGGGCTTTCAGAAAGTTGGTATTATACCCGCAACTATTCCCGCACCCGCACTGCTGTGCCTGTCCCGGTGATCAGCAGCAAGACCCCAGATTCGTCGATGTTGATAGTTCCGGTAGAAACCTGAATCCCAATTACTGCGTTGGCTCCGAGACGGGCAGCGCGGCGTTCGAGTTCAGCGATCGCCTCTTGCTGCCCTTGCTCAAATACCCGCTCGTAGCTGGCAGTGCGTCCGCCAATAATGTCGCGAATACCCGCGAAAAAATCTCGCAGCGCATTGCTGCCATAAACCACCTCTGCCGTAACCACGCCAAGGTAGCTCTCAATTTTGCCCTCCTGAAGGACATCGGTTGTGGTTAAAATCATAGATTGGTATGAATGATGGTGCTGACGTCAAACAGTTTTCGCATTCAGACTAACGCTTTACTAACGCTTTTTAGACGAAGGCTTGAAAGAGGAGCACAGTCTGTTATTAGAACCGCAGTCAAGGGTTCGTTGAAATCTGCTCTCGATTGTCTCGCTAATTTTGACCGGAGAGACGACAGATTCGAGAGAATTTACAGAGACGCAAAGAGATGCAACTGCTCTAAATAACGCAAGTTGGATTGGGTTGAATTGGAATTTGGAGGAAGACAACATTTTGCTGAAGCGACGGATCAATCGACGGGTAAACCTGACCCTGGCACTGTTGGCATTGGGGAGTGCGATCGCCCTGCCCTCGCCACTACGAGCGATGGAGCCACAGCAGGTGCAACTGCCATCCTCCGGGCTGTATCTGGCACAAGCTGCCAACGAACGCGAAACGGCGCGGCGAGTGAATGAATTGCTCGATCGGGGGCGGGAACTGGTAGAAGCCCGCAATTTCAGCGAAGCTGTCGGCGTCTATGAGCAAGCCGCTGTTTTAGAACCAGATAATGCGCGCATCTATTCAGCCATCGGGTTTGCCCAGGCAAACCAGCGCAACTTTGCCGAAGCCGTTGCTGCCTATCGACAGGCGATCGCCCTGGAAGACGACAACTATGACTTCTACATGGCGCTCGCCTTCAGCCTTGCGAATCTGGAAGACTACCCAGCCGCCGCAGAAGCCTACCGCCAGGCGGCGCAGGTGTCGTCCAATGTCAACGCCTACCTGGGCTTGGGCGTGGTTCTGGCAAGGCAGGGCAACTATGAAGGCGCGTTGGATGCCTATCGCCGTGCCAGTGCCGTAGAACCCAACAATGCCATGATTCAGGAATCCATTGGTTCTGTGCTGCTTCAAGAGGAACGCTACGAGGAGGCGGTTGCCGCCCTTCAGGAGGCCGCGCGGATGAACCCCCGCAGCGGCAGTATCCAGGTCAACCTGGGCGTAGCGCTGCTAAATTCGGGCAATACCCGCGACGGGTTAGATGCCTTTAAACGAGCGGCGGAGCTAGAACCTCGCAACGGCAGAATTTATCTGCAAATTGGCGATGTCTATCGGGCGCAAGAAAACCTGGAACGCGCGCAGGAGTATTACCAGCAGGCGGTGCAGGTGCAGCCTAGTTTGCCCGAAACCCACGAAGCTCTGGGCAACGTCCAATTGGCAATGGGTGAATATTTGCCCGCAATTCTCACATTCCGCCGCTGGCTCGAAATCGCCCCCGATAATCCTGATGCCCACTTCCAACTGGGCTTGGCGTTGGATGGGCGCGAACGGCGGAGTGAGGCGATCGCTGAATTACAACGTGCCCGCGAACTCTATGAGCAACTCGGCAATCCAGAAGGGGTCGCCCAAGTTGATGCAGTCTTAGAGGATTGGGATTAAGGAGATTTCGGAGAAAGCCTATCCCCATTTTTGAGAGGGGGCGCGGCTAAGCCGCGCCCCCTCTCAAAAATGGGGATTTTATTTTCTTGCAAGTGCCTAAGGGGTAGAGCGGTCACTCCACTTGAACTTGCATAACAAAATTCACAACCCGGTCGGAAAACACATCGATCTGATAACGCCCTTCCGTCGCTGCTTCTACCCGCCCACCGTTGCCTGTGACCTGCCCAGTCGGCTGCCCGGCAGGTTCGCGCAGGTTCAACGACACATCGCCCTGGAGGAGATCTACCCGCAACACCTGACCGGGGCTGAGGCGCACCCGATAGCGCAGGAGGCGATCGCTGCTTACCTGGTCGGCAACCTCAATGCTATCTCCAGGGCTAAGATTCAGGGTTTGGGTATCAATGTCGCTGGGGGGTTCCGGTTCTGGTTCTGGCTCCGGTTCTGGCTCTGGCTCTGGTTCGGGGGCGGCTTCGCGGCGCAGGTTCAGGGCGTAGTCCACCTGTTCGACATCCCCCACGGGTTCCAGGTAAATGACGTAGTCCCCAGCGATCGCAATGGTGCCATCCCAGGATCGCACCTCTGAGGAGCCGCCATCAAATACCTCCTGGTCGGGGGTAAAGACCGTCATCACCACATCATCGCCATCCAGGTCCGCCGAGAGGCGATCGCCCTCTTCCAGGGTCAGGATGTAATTAATTGCCTGGTTCGAGCGCAAGGTGCCACGCAATGAGGTTTCGGCTCCCTGGTTCAGGCTAATCCGCTGATCGAACACAACGGGTTCGTCAGGGGTGGGCGTAGCCGTCGGCGTAGGGGAAGGCGTCGGCGTCGCCGTTGGCACCGGGGAAACCGTTGGGGTTGGGGTGGGCTCAGGCGGGGAGTCTTGCGTATTGAGCAACGCACTCATCACCGCCCAGGAAGTAATACCTGCCACAACGGCCAAGCCACCAAAAATGCTAACGACAGCCCAGGGATTTTCCCATATCCCGCGATTAGCGGTGGGCGGTGGGGGTGGCGGGGCAGCCGCGCGGGTGGTGGGTGGGCGGCGAGTCGCCGGGGGGCGCATAGCCGTTGGGTCGGGCACCGCACGCCGCCCCACTGCCACCGTCTGCATGTGCGACAGGTCAGGAGCCTGGGGAGCCGAAGGAGGCGGCGAGGGCAGTGGGCGGGCAACCGATGGGGGTGGGCTGTAGGTAGGAACGCCCCTGGGGGCAGCGGAGGAACCAAGATCCTGGAGGGCACGGGCAACTTCGCTGACGGATTGGTAGCGATCGCCCGGTCGATAGCTCAACATCCGGTTTAAAACTGCCGCAAAGCCTGGACTCACATGGGCATAGCGCTGCCAGTGCCAGACCAGATTGACATCATCAAACAATTCCTGGGGTTCCCGCCCTGTGATCAGCACAATTGCCGTTACTGCCAGGGCATACAGGTCGCTGTTGGGATAGGCACGCCCCGTCTGCATTTGTTCACTGGGGGCATAGCCCAGCTTGCCCACCGTGGTGACACTGGACACCCCTGTGCCCTGCAACTGCATCTGAGTGGCGATCGCCTTTACCACGCCAAAGTCAATCAGCACAGGCAGATAGTCCGACTGCCGCAAAATGATGTTATCCGGCGCAATATCCCGGTGGATAATGCCCTTTGCATGGATATGCGCCAGCACAGGCAACAACTGCCGCATCAACTGCGCCCCCTCCGCCTCAGAAAAGGTAAGGTTTTGAGCTTTGCGATCGTTCAGCAGTTCGCGGTAGGTCTTGCCAGCCACATAGTCCTGCACAATAAACAGCCGCCGATCTTCCTCAAAGGAGGCTCGAAACTGAGGAATTTGGGGATGGGAAATTTGGTAGAGCGTTTCTGCCTCACGTCGAAACAACTCCCGCGCTTTGCCCAGGGCATTGTCACCCACCTGACTGGGAATAAACTCCTTGATGGCACAGCGCTCGTTGAAGCGCCCCATGTCTTCCCCGAGATAGGTACGCCCGAAGCCACCCTGCCCCAACACACTGAGCAGACGATAACGATTTTGCAAAACGACACCAGCGGAAAGGGAGGATTGCATGGCTCAGCCCCGTCTGAATACTCAGGAAAAACCCATTTAACTACACTATGACGTCGCCAGATTTCGGAAAGATGCCGAGGGAACGATGAATGGTATTCCGGTTTGCTCGATCGCCCCCGATCTCCATCTCCCGATCTCTAGCCCCCAATCTCCATCTCCCGATCTCCATCTCCTGATCTCTATCTACAGATTGATTGATCCGGATGGCTTCGGGCGCGTAGTCTAAAAAGTTAGCAGTCTACTCACGACCTTACTGCAAGGAAGGGCGATCGCAATCTCACAGTGTACCGCCTTCTGCGCTGCCCCACGCATCCAAAACCGAAAATTCCATCCGCCCACGTTCTCAAAGCCAGCCTCCAGACGGGCTATCAACTCTCTGAAATCCCACTTCAGATATTTTAGATATTTTTTTGAAACGTCCACTGTACAGGCATTTCAAAAAAATATCTGGTTCCGGTTTTCGAAAAATTGGGACAAACCTCATAAAGCTCAAAAGAGCGTGTCTTTCCAAATAGAAGACACGCCCGTGGATACAAAGCACCTGAATATGGGCTTAGGACATTTCCAAGAAAGAATATCCCGATTTTTTGAAAGAGGGCACGGCTAAGCCGCGCCCTCTTTCAAAAAATCGGGATATTCTTTCTCAGAGATCGCCTTAGAAGAAAGGATTAGAAAAATCAGGCGTTTTGACAGTAGAGGAATTCAATCACCGAAAACCCTTGTGGTGCCGCAATAGCTGTTTAGCCGAAACGACCACTCACATAGTCTTTAGTGGCTTGCTGAGCAGGGTTGTTGAAAATCGTTTCTGTCGGTGCATATTCCACCAAATAGCCCTGCTTCCCGCCCTTGTCGGTCTGACGGGCGTTGAAGAAAGCAGTGTTATCTGAAACCCGCGCCGCTTGCTGCATGTTGTGGGTCACGATGACGATGGTGTAATTCGCCTTCAATTCCGCCATCAGGTCTTCAATTTGCAGGGTGGAGATGGGGTCGAGGGCAGAGCAAGGCTCATCCATCAGCAACACTTCGGGTTCGATGGCGATCGCCCGCGCAATACACAAACGCTGTTGCTGACCACCCGAGATCGACAAACCGCTTTCCTTGAGCTTGTCCTTCACTTCGTCCCACAACGCCGCTGAGCGCAAAGAACGCTCCACCAGTTCATCCATGTTGCCCTTGTAGCCATTGATTCGGGCACCAAAGGCAATGTTTTCATAAATGGACTTTGGGAAAGGGTTCGACTTCTGGAACACCATTCCCACCCGGCGACGCAATTCCGTTGGATCGACCCTGGAAGAATACAGATCTTCGCCGCCAAAGTAGATCTTGCCCTTGATATGGGCACCAGGAACCAGGTCATTCAGACGGTTAAAACAACGCAGAACCGTGCTCTTACCGCAACCCGAAGGACCAATAAAGGCAGTAACTTTGCGGGCAGGAATATCAAGATTTACCCCCTTTACCGCCAGGAACGGTCCGTAGTAATAATCCGTGTTCTCTACACGGAAGGTAACATCCGTGTCAATCATCGTAGAAGAAGTGTTTGACTGCATGGGGATTTGCCCTCTGACAGAAGATTAAGTACATGAGTGAGTTGGAGAGCGATCGCTACAGAGACCGCCTTTGGAAGCGATTGCGGATATAAATTGCCGTGCCATTCATCATTAACAGCACCACTAGCAGCACGATAATGCCAGCCGCAGCGTTGGCGTGAAACGCTACTTGGGGGCGAGATGTCCAGTTGTAGATCTGGATCGGCAGGGCTGCGAAGGAGGAGAAGGGATTAGTTGGCAGGAAGGCAACAAAGGTCTGTGCCCCGATAACGATCAGGGGTGAGGCTTCACCAATCGCCCGCGACAGCGCAATAATCGTTCCCGTCATAATGCCCGGAATTGCCTGGGGCAGAACATGCGACCACACGGTTTGCCAGCGCGTCGAACCCAGTGCCATCCCTGCCAGCCGCAGGCTGTCGGGCACAGCTTTGAGTGACTCACGGGTTGCCACAATAATGACGGGCAGAATGAGTAGCGCCAGCGTCAACCCTCCAGAGAGCAAGCTTCGTCCTTGCGTCACAGTATTCATCAACTGCACAAACACCGCCAGACCCAGCAGACCATAGATGATGGCAGGAACCGCCGCCAGGTTGCTGATATTGATTTCGAGCGCACGGGTAAACAAGTTATCCGGTGCAAATTCTTGCAGGTAAATTCCTGCTCCTACACCAATTGGGAACGCAAACACAGCCGTAATTAACAGCAACCAGAGCGTACCCGCCAATGCAGAAGCAACCCCCGCTTGCTCGGGTCGGCGGGAGGGAAAGCTCGTAATAAAATCCCAACTCAACCGAGGCAAACCGTCAACTAACGTATCCACAAGCAGGATAGCCAGGACGATCAAGCCAATGAACGTTGCCGTCCAAGTCAAAGTCTTAAAGATATTGTCGTACTGATAGCGCCGTTTGAGATTTGGCTGAAAATCTCCCTTAGCGATATCTATCCCACGAGGAGGTGAGGGTAGAGCATTGGGATCGGATGTAGTCATTCGTACTTCTCCTGGAAACGACGAACAAACCAGAAGCTGAACACATTGAGTATCAGCGTGATGAGGAAGAGCGTAAAGCCCACGGCAAACAGCGTGTCGTATTTCAGGGACCCAACTGCCACATCTCCACCTGAGACCTGCACAATGAACGACGTCATGGTTTGGATGGCAACGCGAGGGTCGAGGGTCAACGTTGGGTTTTGTCCGGCTGCCAGAGTCACAATCATCGTCTCCCCAACCGCCCTGGAAACACCCAGAATGACCGCAGCCACAATCCCCGACAGGGCAGCCTTCAGCACAACATTGATGACGGTTTCGCGCTTGGTTGCCCCTACAGCGTAGGAGGCTTGCCGCAGACTGTCGGGGACAGCGTAGATAGCATCTTCACTGAGGGAAGCAATAATCGGTAGAACCGAAATTCCCAGAATCAGACCTGCACTTAAGCCGTTAAAGGTCTGCAAGTCAAATCCCAAAACATTCCGGAGAAAAGGGGTGACAAAGAGTAACGCGAAGTAACCAAAAACTACACTGGGAATCCCTGCCAACAGCTCCAGGGCGGGCTTGAGCCATGCCCGTACACCGCGAGGGGCATACTCACTCAAGCAGATAGCTGCCAGGATACCCAGCGGAACCGCTACCAGAAGGGCAATGAACGACGTCAGAAACGTAGCACTAATCAGAACAAAGATGCCGTATTGCGGATTGGTGAACAGCGGCGTCCACTGCGTATCAAACAAAAAGTCTCTTAGGGGGACTTGCTGGAAAAACTGGAACATTTCGAAGATCAAGGTATAAAGAATACCAATCGTTGTTCCGATGGAGAGCAGGGCACATGCCCCAAAAACGATTTTGACGATCAACTCATCTCGTTTGCTCTTAGCACGATTGGGATTCCAGAGGTCGGATCTGCGACTCCCTGTAGGGGAACTGTCTGTCATGGGTTTCCTCAACTTTCTCCTCTAGCCAGGACACTGGAAAACTCAAAGGCTGATTTAGCCATTTCCGACTTAGCTCTATTTGGATAAAAGCCAGGTCAAAAGCTGATGTTTGACCTGGCTTTACCCTAAGGGCTAAATCGCCATTACGGTTGTATCAGACGAAACGTTGAGTTTGCCTATTCAACCTTTGCCTTCTGCTCTGCATACTGATCATCGCTGAGGGAAACATAACCCGTTTCCTCTACGAATGCCTTGTTGGCAGGATCGAGAACGAAATTGGCAAACGCGGCAACTTGAGGCTTCTCTGCCAAAGAGCTCGTTGAGAAGTACATGAACAAAGGACGAGAGAGTGGCGTGTAGTCGCCGGAGAGCACGGCTTCTTGAGACGGCGCAACACAACCATTGCCCCCGTCAATTTCAACAGACGTCAGCTGATCCTGGTTTTCGACGTAGTAAGCAAAACCAAAGTAAGCGATCGCACCGGAATCACCTTCTACACCTTGTACCAGTTGGTTGTCGTCTTCGCTAGCGGTGTAGTCACCCCGGCTTGCACCCCCCTCTCCGTTAATGACTTCGGTGAAGTAGTCAAAGGTGCCAGAGTCAGTTCCAGGACCGTAGAGCAGAATTTCTTGATCGGGAAAGTCTGGGCGAATTTGGTTCCAGTTGGTGACGCTGCCCTGTGCTTCGGGTGCCCACATGGTGTTCAGTTCTTCAACGGTCAGGCAAGTTGCCCAGTCGTTTGCGGGGTTGACCACAACGGTCAGAGCGTCGGTTGCAACTTCTACTTCAACAAACTCAATGCCGTTTGCTTCGCAGTTTGCGATTTCGTCTTCTTCAATGGGGCGAGACGCACCGGAGACATCTGTTTCACCATTGCAGAACTTCTCAAAACCGCCACCGGTACCAGACGTACCAACGGTTACGTTGGCTCCAGAGTTAGCTGCCATGAACTCTTCTGCCATGGCTTCAGAAACGGGGAAGACGGTGCTGGAACCATCGATCAGCACATCGCCAGTTATGCCGTCGCCAGCTGCAGCGGTTTCTGTACCTGCATCAGTAGCCGCACCTGTGTCTGCCCCGGTGTCGGTGCTTGTGCCGCCGCCGCCACAAGCTGCGATGGATAGAGAAATCGCTGTAAGCGCTGCGAATGTTGCCGTGCGCTTGGTCAAAAATTTGAATGCCATAGGTCGGTGGTTTCCTTCTTCGTTGTCGAAACGTCGAACGATGGCATTCTACATAGCGATCGTAAAGACCAGGTTAAGTAATGCAGGATACATTCTGAAAGATGATTTTTTGCATTTGACCAAAATAGAGGGACTTTGACCAGGAATATAGGGGAAATTTAGGCAAATTATTGGTTTTTACGGCAAATACTTTGCTCTTTATTATTTTTTGAATGATATTTCTTCTTCTAATCTATTCCAAAAGATACTAGTCAAAGCGGGGCGATCGCTCTTGATACACCAGATAAAGCGCCTCCAAAAAATCATCAGAATTTAAATTAGGGGGAATGGTTTCGAGTTGAATTAACTGGCGAATTTGTTGGGCGAGTTTCATGCTGAGTTCGGTGCGCGAGCGCGGGGTCATCGCTTTGCGGCGACGCAGATAGGCTCGAATAACGGCAAAATCGTCGGGGGTGAGGTGCTCGATCTGGGACTGGTCGGGGAGGTCCTGGGCAAATTCATGGGCATATTCGGAGCAGAGGATATCGGTTTTGCTGCGATCGCGCTCTTCCTGCACCACCAGCGTTCCCGCCACCCAATCCCCAATCCGCTTCTCTTGTTGATTCAGCAGGATAAAAAACAGCCCGATGAAGAAGAGGTCATCGACGGGGCGCAGGAGCGATCGCAACATTGCCTGATTTAGCCCCACAGGGCGACCATCATCGCGAATTACCCGAATTTTGGCGAGCCGTTTGCCTGGGGTTTGCCCCTGCCAGCGCACCTCAAAGAAAACAAAGTAGCCAACAAAGATGGCAAAGTTGAGGACCAAAAAAATTGCCAGCAGCCAGAGAGGAAGGGAACTGAAGTCGGCATTGAGGCGCGAGAGGTAAGAAATGAGTTGGATTGAAATAAATAGCCACAGGGTGGCATGACCTGCCAGGATCAGGCCCAACACCTGGTAGTCGATGAACAGTGCAAACACCCGGTTGCCAATGCCAGCCAGGGAAAATTCCAGTTCAACACTTTCGGGAGTGGAGAGGGTGAAGCGGTTGGTGTAGCGCATGGCTAGGTGGGGGGGAGGCGATCGCCCAAATCACGCAAAACAATGTCGATTCCTTCGCGCCGACTCCGCAAGTCATAGTAAATGACCGCTTTCATCGCCTGCCAGAGCGGCAGCAACACAATTCCTACAAGCAGCGAAACAATCACACTCAGAATATAGGTGAATCCAATAAATGCGAAGCTTTCGGGTGGCACGAATGTGGTGAGCACTTCCTGAATAGTTGTGGCAGCAACCTGAACGACCGCTTGCAACGGAAACGCGATGATGGTGGTGACAGTTAACACCAAAAAAATCCGCCATACATTGCTGCGGGTCAATTCCCAGCTACGACCGATGGCATCGGTGGCGTTGATGCGCGGTTCTACGGCAAGGGGCATGTCTGCCACGGCAAATCGCACCCCAAACCAGATCAACAGCAAGAAGAAAATGAGGATGACACCGAGCAATATCAAGATGGTGAGCACAATCAACGTCGGGTTAACCGCAGCGGCTGGGGCGGGGTTGAGGAGAAAAGCTGTGCCGCCCATTGCCGCAAAAATTGCCACAATGCAGATCGCTGCCAGGATGTACAGGACAATAAACATCACCGTAAAAATTAGCCCAATCAAAAGATTGAGCAGGAGAAAACTCCACTTGCGGGTTCCGGTGAAGCGACGGGCCTGGAGGAGGGTTTCGTCTTGATTGGTGAGTTCGTTGAAGGCGAGACGGGCGATCGCTGCTGCATCTCCCAGGTAGCGGGCGAAGCAAAAGAGCAGCAGCACAATCCAGGCAGGAACGAGCAGAAACAGCAGATTGAAATAGTTCTGCACCGAAAAAAAGAAGATGGCGATCGGCAAAAGCACCAGCCAGGGGATGGTTGCCCAGAGGGTGGCGAGTGCGGCAACGCGCAGATAAATCTTCCAGTTAGTGGTGTAGAGCCGGAAGCCAGTATTGACCACGTTCCCCACGGTCATGGGTTCGATGGGTTCTTGGGTATCAAAGCTTGGTGTCATGTTCAGTGCCTTTCGGTGCCGGAATGAGCCATCTCACTGGGCAACGGTGCTGGAAGAGTGCCGCCCGACAAGAGCGGGTTGAGGCTATCGTAGTCTACGCTAGTAGAAGTCTTCCACTCAAAACTTGCCCATTCCTCGCAAAAAAACAAAAACTATCTGAAACTATCTAATAACGTGATTGCCATTTTTCTCAAACCCTTGATTTTGCGTGCGCGGAGCGCACGCAAAATCAAGGGTTTGAGAAAAATGGCGAAGGTATTGATCTGAAAAAGTGATGGGTCTGTAGCTATGAATGTGCAGCGCTGGATTGCTCGTCGAGAAGCCGATTGGACAGATCTGTCAAAGTTGTTGGCACGGGCAGAGAAGCAGGGGTTGCGATCGCTCTCTGCCCAGGAAATTCATCGCCTTGCCAGCCTCTACCGCTCGGTTTCGGCAGACCTCGCCCGTGCCCGCACCCAGCAGGTGAGCAAACGCCTGACGCAGGATTTACAGCAGCTCACTGGTCGCGCCTACAGCCAGGTCTATCAGGGTTCGCGACGGCAGGAGTGGCAGGCGGTGCTGGATTTTTATCGCTGGGGCTTTCCCGAAACGGTGCAGGACTCAGCCGGGTACATTGCGCTGGCGATCGCCCTCTTTGTGCTGGCAGGAGCCGTTGCCTGGTGGCTGGCATGGACTGACCCCGCCTTCATGCCGCTGATTGTGCCGCCCCCCATCATCAGCCAGGTGCGCGACAACCAGGAGCTATGGATGGGTTCCATTGTGGGGATTGAACCCTTTGCCTCCAGTAGCATCATGATCAACAATATTCGGGTGTCCTTTGCGGCGATCGCCGGAGGCATCACTGCCGGAGTTTTTACCACCTACATCATGTTGCTGAATGGATGCTTGATTGGGGCGATCGGCGCACTGGTCACCCAAAACAATCTTGCTTATCCCTTCTGGGCATTCGTCTTTCCCCACGGTTCCCTGGAGCTGCCCGCTATCTTTATCGCTGGGGGCAGTGGTTTTTTGCTGGGGCGGGCGCTCCTGTTTCCAGGGCAAATGCGGCGAATTGATGCCCTCAAGCACTACGGACAGCAAGCCGCTCGGCTGGTTTACGGCATTATCCCGCTGCTGGTGATTGCGGGCATCATCGAAGGGTTCTTTTCCCCTAATCCGGGTATTCCCGATGCCATGAAGTACCTGGTCGGGAATGGCTTGTTGATTGGGCTGGTGGTGTATTTGCAAAGGCGGCGATCGCCCACTCCTTCCCTCAAATAGCCCTGAAAACCAGAACCAGATATTTTTTGAAACGCCCGTGCAGCAGGCGTTTCAAAAAATATCTGGTTCTGGTTTTCGAAGAATTGGTTTGAGCCAGCAAAAAAGACATGTTCTGAAAAGAACGTGTCTTTTTCTTGATTTTTTGTGGGCGATCGCCAGTTCCCTCCCCTTGTTGCCGAGGAGGGACGCTGGAGCGCGATCAAGCCATAGGGCTGAGCGGGACTTTCTCCTAATTTCCCGCTTTGTACATGGCATAGAACAGCCCTGCTTGCTGTTCAGGAGACAGGGTATCGAAGGCAAATGGCAGCATTGCCGATGGTACGAGGGCGTCCTTGGTGACCATCACCACTTCATTTTCGGCATTCCGGAGCACTAACCGTTCTCCTTCTTTTTCCCGCAATGTGTAGAGTGATGTCTCATCCGGGGTCATGACCTCAAAGCCATAGCCACGTTTTTGAATCAGGTAAATGGCTTCGCCAGCAGCAGTTTCAAGCTGATAGTCGCCATTGCCAAGCCAGCGGAGCACATGGCTTTCTCCAGACGCATCCGCATTACCAACCGTCCACTGACCCTCATCAACTGTGACCACAGCCACGGCAGCGCCGCTTGCGTCTTTCACCTCTACGCTTGCGTCGGGGGTAGTTGCCAGTTCAAGCGTAGCGTTGCCATTGGCATCTTCGAAGGTCGCTTCGTTGCCATCCGCCTTGAACAGTAAGGCGTCCTCACCCCCTGCCCGCAAGCGAATGCGAGCACTTTGGGGTGACGCTGAAACAGACTCCGCTGAGGAGACAGTAGGGGCATCGGCAGGCTGAGAATCAACCGAGTCGCCACTACTACAGCCAACCATCACGGTCAATGCCAGGGTTGCACTGCCATAAGCAAAAGCACGAAACAAAGAAGGCATGGTTATCTCCTTGGAAATAGCCGTAAAAATGCTGGGATGTCTTATACGATTCCAGGTTTTCTGGTTTGAGATATGAGACGGAGGAACCGTTCGTATTGTTCGATGCCAGGGGTTAGACATCTCTAGCGGTTAGGTGAATTGACACCAGCCGTTCAGTAACAGCCTGCCATTATCCAGTAAATTGGGGAGCTTTGGGATCAGAAAGTGGACAGGGGTAGGGCGATCGCCCAAGTGTCATGGAGCCAACCGCTAATCTGAAGCACTTTCTGGGCGCACCTCCCGCAGTTCATTTACATAAAATACCAGGCGAAAACGCTGATTCATTTCATCCGACAGAAACTGTTCTACCAGATATACCTGGTTGGGTGTAGGGGGGCGATCGCTACTGACAAAGAGTTGCACCTCTGGAACCGTCTTCTGCCAATCCACCACAATGCGATCGAGGGTCACCTGTTGCCCTACCGTTACGGTTTCCCGCACCAGTAAATTGCGAATGGCACGGGTGAGCGTCGTTTCGCGCAAAAACTGCCGTAGACTCAAGCCCAGCGGCAGCATCAATGCCAGAGTTATGCTAAAGGTGACTGAGAGGGCACGACGGGTATTGGGCGTATTGGCAGGGGTATAACCCGCCATAATGAACACGATCATACAGGCAAGGGTGATGCCAACCCAGTTGGTCAGAAACAGCAACAGGGCACCCTGGCTAATGCCCCAGTCTGTTCCGGCGAAGCCCAGGGGTAGCCCCAAGCCAATCACACAGAGCGGTGGAGCCAGGGCAACGGCGATCGCCGTCCCTGCCACCGCATCCCCAACTTTTTCCTCCACCTTGGCATAGCCGCTGATCGCTCCGGCAGCCACCGCTACCCCCAAATCCAAGAGGTTGGGCTGCGTCCGCGATAGCACCTCAGAGCCAAACTCCGTCACATCCAGTGACATCGTGACCAGGGAAGCGAGGGCGATCGTCAAGCCCGATCCAACCAGAATCGACCGCATACTGCGCTGGAACAGTGCCAGATCTCCCTCCAAAATGCCAAAGGACAGTGCCCGAATTGGGCGCATAAAGGGGGCAATAATCATCGCGCCAATGATAATTGCCACACTATTGTTGAGTAGCCCAAAGGTCGCAATCAGCCCCGAGCCAACGACCAGCGCCACAAAGCTCGACTCCAACCGCGCTTCCCCAAACAAATCCCGCCGCAGCTCGCTAATTTCCCCCGGCGGAACCCGCTGCCGAAAGAAGAACAGCGTGAGGATTTTCGTCAGAATTTCACGCAAAAAAGTTAAAAACGATTTCAGCATAAATTCAGGCAGTACGCAAAATTTTAGACATTGTCGGAGAGAACTCTCTTAGCTGCGATATTTCGGGATTAAATCCCAGGCTTTCACCTGCCCCCAGCTCCTTACGCCTGCTCTCACCCTTTTATCCCATTCTTCTTTTCCCTTTCCTCCTCCGTACCCTCTGCATGCCCTCTGCGTGCCCTCTGTGTCTCTGTAGTTTCACCTCATGCCCATTATGGCGAGAGAACGGGCTAGGATCGCGATGAAGCTGTTTTGATGATCAAACCCTGTGGACCCGTTACCCCCCCCTCTCGATATTTCCGAAGACATACCCGCTGCCGCAGACCACCCGGATGAAGCCGAAGCCAGCTTTCACCATATCCCGGTATTGATGGAAGCGGTGTTAGAGGGCTTAGCGATTCAGCCCCAGGGACGGTATCTGGATGCCACCGTTGGCGGGGGTGGGCATAGTCGGCGCATCCTGGAAGCCGCACCCGGCGTGCAGGTGGTGGGGCTAGATCAGGATGCTCGGGCGATCGCCGCAGCTCAGGAAAATTTGGCGGAATTTGGCGATCGCGTCCAGTTCCATCACACCAATTTTGCGGAGTTTGACCCAAAAGGAGAAACCTTCGACGGTATTCTGGCAGATCTCGGCGTTAGCTCCGCTCAGTTTGACCAGGCAGACCGGGGCTTCAGTTTTCGCCAAACTGCGCCTTTGGATATGCGGATGGACAACCGCCAGACGCTTACCGCCGCTGATCTGATCAACCATGAAGACGAAACGGAACTCGCCAACATTTTTTACACCTATGGCGAAGAGCGTTTGTCCCGCCGGATTGCGCGGCGGATTGTGGAGCAGCGCCCCTTTCAGACCACCACGGAACTGGCAGAGGCGATCGCCTACAGTGTCCCCAAAAAGTATCGCTATGGTCGCATTCATCCCGCCACCCGCGTCTTCCAGGCGCTCCGCATTGCCGTCAATCGGGAACTGGATGTGCTCGATCGCTTTCTGGAAACAGCGCCCACCTGGCTCAAGCCAAATGGACGCCTGGTGATCATCAGTTTCCATAGCCTCGAAGACCGGAAGGTGAAACAGGCGTTTCGCGATTGCCCAGAGTTGGCGATCGTCACCAAAAAGCCGCTGACGGCAGACGAAAGCGAAATTGCGCAAAACAGCCGCTCCCGTTCCGCCAAACTGCGGGTTGCCTCCCGGATTAGCTGATTACTCGGCGGGTGCTTCCGGATTTTCCGGCACAATCACCTGGCAGGGCTGTTGCTGGCAGTTGTTGATGTAAAGCTGCTCAACAAAGGGTTGCTGCCAGCTCAGGGGCACTTCCAGCAAGTCCCGTGTGCCCGTAAAGCCCTGCCCAATGAACAACAGTAGCGCCACAACGTTGAGTAATGCGTGCGCTTTACGCCAGCGATGCTGCCGATCTTTGTAAATATCTGGCACGATCGCCAGCGAAAAAATCATCAGCATGGCGGCTCCCAATCCGTAATAGAAATGGGAAACTTGCCACTCAAAATCCCGTCGAAATACCAGGGGGTAAAAGTTCCCGTCGCCCGCCTGGAAATTTTGGAAGCCGATGATCACCAGACCCGCACCACACAGCGTTGCAAAAACGCCGCGCCAGAGGGGGGTTTTTGCCCGGTAGAGCAGGACGAGCGAGGCAATGGTGGCGATGAAAAAGCCCACGATCAGGAAAAAGCGCGTTGCGTTGGCGGGCCAGTTCTGGGAATCAATCACCAGCTTTTTGATGATAGGTTGCGCCATGCCCAGCAGGGTGATGCCCACAACCGAGGCACTCAGCCATTTCCCTACTTTCAGGTGCTCTGGACCCGCGCTGGAGGGAATTTTGCTTTTTCCCTGCTCTTTGGCTTGCAGGCGGCGTTGGCGGGCTTGCCACGCATAGTAGGTGGTGATGCCAATCAGGGGAAATACATAGAAAACGGCGATCGCCGGGTGCAGAATGGTTGCGAAATCTTTAACACTCATGCAGTGTCTCCCGAAATAGATTGCAGGTGAAAGGATGGTGAAAGGATGGCGAAAGAAAAGGAAAGGCAGGAAAAAAGAGAACGCCGCCAGGAAATACGGGCGGTGGCTATCAAGGTTATGTGCTTGGTTATAACTGGCGATCGCCAGCATGGAAATTCGTGGGGCGATCGCCAAACTACCTTATGTACGACAGCAAACGGAAAATGGATGTCGGTGAAGTGAATAAATGCGACGGCGGGTTAATAGGAACTATTCACAGGGAATCTCCAGGGAAAAGAAATGAACCCATGCAGATTCTACCGAGAATTGAAAAGTGACAAGGTGAACTTGCCTACCATTCCCTGCCGCCATCCTTGAAAAGAACGACGCCGGAGCACAGGCGAAACAAGACGTATCCCCCTTTCAGCCCCACTTCGGGCTACCATAGAAGCATGGTCAACATGGCAACTAACATAGTCGATGTTCGGGGATGTCCCCACACCTACGACCTCACAGCCTCCACTCAAACGCCCCCGGTTTTGGTGTTTGTGCATGGTTGGCTTTTGAGTCGTGCCTATTGGCAGCCAGTGGTCGAGCAATTGGCTGCGGATTTTCGTTGTCTAACCTATGATTTGCGCGGCTTTGGCGACTCTCAACATACAGCCGAATCGGACGTGCTTATCGACGAATCTCAATCCATAGCTGGAATGCCAAAAACAGCCTGTGGCTACACCCCGGCAGACTATGCGCGAGATCTGGAAGCACTGTTGCGACACCTCCAGTTGGATGATGTGTGGCTGATCGGACATTCCCTCGGCGGCAGCATCGCACTCTGGGCGGCAGAGCACATGCCCGATCGCGTCAGGGGCGTCATCTGCGTCAACTCTGGGGGCGGGATTTACCTGAAAGAAGAATTTGAACGGTTTCGCTCCGCCGGAGAGCAGCTCGTCAAGCTCCGTCCTCGCTGGCTGTGCTACCTGCCACTGCTAGATGTGATGATGTCCTGGATGAATGTGGCACATCCGTTGCCCCGCTCGTGGGGACGGCAACGGTTAATTGACTGGACGGCGGCACACCCCGATGCCGCGCTGGGGGCGTTGCTCGAATCCACCACCGAAGATGAAGTGCATCGGCTTCCCCAGGTCGTGTCCCGGTTACAGCAACCCGTCTACTTCCTCACGGGGCAAAAAGATACGGTGATGGAGCCACAGTATGTGCAGCACCTCGCCAGCTTCCACCACCTGTTCCAGCAAGAGGGCAACAACGTCATTCAAATTCCCAACTGTGGGCACCTGGCAATGCTGGAACGCACCGATTGTGTGGTCGAAAATATTCGCGACATTCTGACCCGTCACTTACAAAATGGCTCAGCCAGCCTGAAGGAATCGACACTCTGACAACTGAGCAAAAAAGCTTTTTGGGAAAAGAGGGTGCGGCTAAGCCGCACCCTCTTTCCCGATTATTTGTTGGAGCGCTCCAAAATTCACCCTACCGAAGATAAGGCGGGCTGCTTGTAGAGCGTCATCACATCCGTCAAGCTCATGCGGGATTGTACGCCCAGGGTTAGGGGCGACCGATGTCCCCGCTCTAGATGCTCGGCTGCGGCACAGGCAATCATCGCGGCGTTGTCAGTGCAGAACTTAAGGGGTGGGAACAGGACGCGGAGGTTATTCGCGGCTGCGGCTGCCGTCAGGTGCGATCGCAAGCCACTATTCGCCGCCACACCGCCACCGATTGCGATCGTGTCCAAACCATAGTCTTGGGCACAGGCGATCGCCCGTTTGGTGAGCGATCGCGCCACCGTCTCCTGAAAGCTGGCGGCAATATCAGCGGTCGGCAACTCTGCGCTTTCTGGCTCCAGCTTTTGCACCAGCCGCAGCACCGCCGTCTTCAACCCGCTAAAGCTGGAGTCGTAGGGATGAAAGCCGCCCTCCGGCAGTGAAATCTGCCCATCGGGCAGGGGATAGGCTTTGGGGTTGCCCTCGCGCGACAGGCGATCGATCACCGGACCACCGGGATAGCCCAGCTTCAGCAACCGCGCCACCTTATCAAAGGCTTCCCCCGCCGCATCATCCCGCGTCTGCCCCAGGGTCTCGTACTGCCCACAGTCCTTCACATGGATCAGACTGGTATGCCCACCCGACACCAGCAAACACAGGAACGGCGGCGGCAAGTCCGGTTCGCTGAGATAGCTGGCGTAAATATGCCCTTCCAGATGGTGAATGCCCAGAAACGGCTTGTTATGCAGCAATGCCAGGGTTTTCGCAGCGGTCAACCCCATCAGCAACGCCCCCACCAATCCAGGCGCACAGGTCGCCGCCACCCCATCAATTTCCGACCACTCTAACCCCGCTTCTTCCACGGCAGCGGCAATCACCTCATTAATGGTTTCCAAATGCTGCCGCGACGCCACCTCCGGCACCACCCCACCATATTTCTGGTGGGTCGCAATCTGAGACGCCACCACATTACTGAGGATCTGGCGATCGCGCACCACCGCCACCCCCGTCTCATCACAACTCGTCTCAATCGCCAAAACCGTCGCCATAAGCCATCACCAACCCAACCATCTCAATTCTAAGATTTTGCTTACCCGCCTTTCCCAAACCTGGATATTCACCACAGAGGCACAGAGAGCACAGAGGTTCAAATACCAGATTTTCATGGCTTTCCTGAGTCAGACAGGCTAAACCCTCACCATCCTTCAGCCTTTACCCTTTATCCTTCGCCCTTCACCCTTCACCCTTTAAAAAACTTCTCCGCACCCTCTACGCCTCCACGGTTCACATCATCAAAATTCCACGATATGAAGTTCACTCGTAAATTTACAAAACTACATATTAAACCTTCAGCCGATAGGCAGAATAAGTGATTCATTCGTTACCAAATCCTGTAGGTTAACTATTAGGATAGTGATAGGTAAACGGCTTCTTTGAATCCCCAAAACCCCTGCCCTACAATCTTTTTGGAGGCTGGGGCGATCGCTCATCCTGGGGTAGAAATGACATTTTGGAAGCGAATCTCTGCCCCCGAAACTTCTAAAAGCTTAACTTTACGAGGTCTCCTCCGCAGAGTATGATGTCCCTGAAGTTTTGATGACTTCATACAAACAACGTCTTCTTTTCTACAAAAAACTTTGAACTTCGTAATAAAGGGAAACAATTCCATTATGCGCAAATTGTTTGCTCTTGTCCTGGCACTTTTCCTCTGGGTTGGGTTTGCTCCTGCCGCTTCTGCCTACAACCTGACTCCCTGTGCGGACACTCCGGCATTCCAGCAACGAGCGGCAAAAGCTACAACTGACCAGGCAAAGGCTCGGTTCGACCGTTACTCTCAAGTTCTGTGTGGCGAAGATGGTCTGCCCCACCTGATCGTGGATGGCAGCCTGGGTCACCTGGGTGAGTTCGTTATTCCTAGCATCCTGTTCCTGTACATCGCAGGCTGGATCGGCTGGGTTGGTCGGGCATACATCATCTCTGCAAAGAAAGATAAAACGCCTGAGATGAGCGAAATCATTATCGACGTGCCCCGTGCTCTGCGGATCATGTCTACGGGTTTTGCATGGCCCCTGGCAGCCATCAAGGAACTTACTACAGGTGAGTTGACTGCTAAGGACAACGAAATCACCGTATCGCCCCGCTAGGCGATCGCCCCACCTGGCTTTATTTCCGTTAATCCTGGTCGTAATTGGTTCTGGAGTACACCATGCAAGATTTTCTCAAGTACCTTTCTACAGCGCCCGTCCTGGCAACTGCCTGGATGGTTCTGACCGCTGTTCTCATCATTGGCTTCAACTGGGTTTTCCCCGATCTGCTGTTCCACCCCATGCCATAGGAACGGGCGATCGCCCCTTGTTTTACCACCATCAAAACAATTCAATAGTTCAGGATGAATTGGGGGAACTTGCTTTCGCATCTACCAATTTCTCCTTGAATGTTCGGACTTACGGGGGCAGGAGTGCCCCCGTTTTTTGTTGGGTTCACTTCAGATATTTCTTGAAACGCAGGCTGCGCGGGCGTTTCAAGAAATATTGGTGTCAAGCTTTTTGGAACACGACAGAGAAATTATTGGCAGGCATGGGGGTGACTTCGGTGAGGGTGAGTTGATGGGATTGGGCGATCGCCGTCACTTCCTCCAGATCTCGCACGCCCCATGCCGGGTTTTGCCAGCGCAAACTGGCATCAAAGGCTTCGTTGCTGGGGGCGGTATGCTGCCCGTTGCGCTTGAAGGGACCGTAGAGATACAGCACGCTGCCACTGGGAAGAATGCGCCCCGCCCCTGCTAGCAAGCCCAGACAGGCTGCCCACGGGGCGATGTGGATCATGTTGATGTTGGCGATCGCCCGCACGGGATACTCGTCCAAATCCAGAGTGGTCAATGTTTTGCGGATTTCGGGACGTTCGATCGCCCAAATCTCTTCCCGTGCATCAAGGGCGAGCGGAGGGTGCAGGTTATCCGCTGGGCACTCGCGGCTCCAGGCGGCGATGCTGGCACGGGCGATCGGGTCGGGGTCGGAGGGGAGCCATTGCCGGGGACGCAGAGCCGGAGCGAAGAAGATGGCGTGCTCTCCCGTGCCGCTGGAGATTTCGAGGACGGTTCCGGTGGGGGGAAGGATGCGCTGGAGGATGGCGAGGATGGGTTCCCGGTTGCGTTGGGTGGCGGAGGCGAATTGGCGATCGTCGGGGAGAGTCATGATGGAATGAACCACAGAGGCACAGAGGGCACGGAGGGGGAAGAGAGGGGGGAAGGGTAAAGGGGGAAGGCGGAAGGGTAAAGGGTGAAGGGTGGATGAGTTTTGAGTTTTAAGTTGATAGTTGTCTAGGTGTTAATTCGTGGAAAAAGAAATCTGAAAGCCAGGAATGGCAAGACTATCAAGAAATAGCCGTTTTTCCTTTCCCGGTTTTTAATCCAGATTTACAGGAGAAATGGATTTTGCTTCTCGCAGAGGAATGCGCCGCTGAAGATTGCAATACATGCTGGAACGAGGTTCTGATATTTCTACAGCCGTAAAATAACACCTAGACAACTATCGTTTTAAGTTTTGAATGAGCTTGGTGTCTTGGTGTCTTGGTGTCTTGATGGTTCCAATTTCTCCAACAGTCCAAAATCCAAAATCTAAAATCTACAATTGGCTCACGCTTTGCCGTTCTCCGAGGCAGGTGCATACTGCCGGGCGGTTTGGGGTTCGCCCCAGATGATGGTTTCGTGTTTGTAGAGTGCCATGCCGGGTTTTGCGCCTTTGGGTTTGAAGACGTGGCGGGGTTCGGTGTAGACGACGGGTACCTGGTGGCTTTGGGTGGCGCGGCTGTGGTAGGCGGCGAGGTTGGCGGTGTATTGCAGGTCGCGGTCGTCGGGGACGGCTCCGGCGGGGAGGCGCAGGAGGACATGGCTACCGGGGATCTCCTGGCTGTGGAACCAGAGGTCGTAGTCGGTGGCGAAGCGGAAGGTGAGGTCGTCGTTTTGGCGGTTGTTGCGCCCGACGAGGACGCTGAAGCCGCTGGGGGTGCGGTATTCGCGGAAGGGGGAGGGTTCGGCGGTGGGGCGGCTGCGGGAGTCGGTGGCGTTGAGGTAGCCTTGCTGAATCAGCTCGTCGCGGATTTCGTGCAGGGCTTCCAGGTCGTCGGGATTTTGGTACTGCGGGGTCTGGGCGATCGCCACCTGCACCTGTTCCAGATATGCCTTCTCTCCCAGGACTTCGGCAAGGAGGGGTTCGATCGCCTTGCGCGATCGCCGCAATTTCTGATGCCGCTTGTAGAACGCCTGGGCATTTTGCACCGCATTCTTCTCCGGATCGAGGGGAATCTCGGTCGGTTCGCCCGTCTCAAAGTCTGCCAGGGTAATGCGTTTCATCCCCGGTTTCCACTCGTGGAGATGCGCCATCAGCAAGTCTGCCCGCTCTTTGTAGCGATCGGCTTCATCAGATTGCTGGAGGCGTTTTTGGAAATCCTCTTCGCGCTCCCGCAGTTTTCGCAGATTCGTCTCTACCCGCTGGGTCACTTGATTGCGGAGTTGCTCGAACTCCTGGCGGTTCAGTTGCTCCCGATAGTAGACGCTGACCACCTCTTGCACGGAGTTGGCGGGCTGGTGGTTGCCCCACCCCATGACGGTGTAACCCTTTTCTTTCCAACCGGGCTGAAAGGACTCGTTTGCCAGGGCTGAGAGCCATTCCTGCCATGCCTGGAACAGGGCATCCCAATCGCGATCGCTCAACTGATTCGTCGGCTGCTCTACATCGACCTGAGTGCGATCGCCCATCTCCCGCACCAGCGCCGAACTCAGCCCCCGATAGTTCCGCAACATCGCTTTCCGTAGGGGAATCGGCACGAGCTGCAACCGTTCCCGCCAGGTCGCCGGGTCTTCCTCCATCCGGGGAATGGTTTCGGTGAGGGCGGGCGGAAATTCGTAGGGCTGCCCCGTCAGCAACGGACGCACGCTGGATTGCTGCGCACTCACCTGGTGCGCCACGGTGACGATTTGCCGATCTGCGGTGGTCAGCACCACATTGCTGTACTTGCTCATCACCTCCACATACAGATGCCACTGGGGCGGGTCGCCCGGTCGTCGGGAAAACTGCAAGTCCAGTGCCCGCTCCCAGGGGGCGATCGGCTCTATGGCAACCAGCGCCAGCCCGTTGAGTTGGTGGCGCAATTGCTGGCTAAAGGTGAAGGTGTCGGGGGTGCGCGGGGGTGGTTCGTCCATACAAAGGCGAGCCGCCTGGGGATGCCAGGATACTGTGAGCCAGCCCCGCTTTTCCAGAGTGCGCAAACTCAGCGCGATGGTGTGGCGATCGCGCTGATAGACCTGCTCCAACCGGGCAGGCAACCACTGGGAACGCAACTCCGCGCAGAGCGCCATCAGAGTTGTAAAGTCAACAGATTGCACGATGCTTGAATCTACTTTTAGGTCAGCTTGTAGCTCAAAAAGAATGCCGATACCATGAAAGCAAGATCTTTGGAAAGATCCTGCCCGGAATTTGAGGCATTTTATGGATATTCGGCTAATTAATATCGGTTTCGGGAATATCGTTTCCGCTAACCGAGTGATTGCGATCGTCAGTCCCGAATCCGCTCCTATCAAGCGTATCATCACCGACGCTCGCGACCGGAACCAGTTGATTGATGCAACCTACGGAAGGCGTACCCGTGCGGTAATTGTGACCGATTCGGGGCATGTCGTGTTATCCGCCATCCAGCCCGAAACCGTTGCCAATCGCTTCCTCTCCAGCAAAGAATTGCATAGCAACGACGAGTCATGAACCGATAGCCCTCAAAGGGGAATGATTTTTTGTGTGTGGGCGGTGCCCACACACAAAAAATCATTCCCTCCACACAACATGCTCGCCATTGCCCTGAAAATACGGTTTTTATTCTTTCGAGTGTCAGTGAGAGCAGGCGTTGCCTGCTCTCACTGACATGAACGGTTTTTCTAAAACCCTTGATTTTGCGGGCGCTCAGTGCTCGCAAAATCAAGGGTTTTAGAAAATGGCGAAGGTATTGTCCGTAGCGAAATCCAAAAATTAACCGGAGAATTAGCGCCAAGATTGTTAGCTTAGTAAGACAAGCAACCTGCGGTACGATGGAAATCTTATTTGTGGGATCACGCTTTCGGGAGATATGGGGACAAAGAGCATGGGTAAAGGCAGACTCATTGTATTGACAGGACCCAGTGGTGTCGGCAAAGGAACACTGCTCAAAGCTTTGCTGCAACGACATTCTGACCTGTCACTTTCCACCTCTATGACAACGCGATCGCCCCGTCCTGGCGAAGTGGATGGGCAGCATTACTACTTCCTCTCCCGCACCGAGTTTATGGAGCAGGTGGAAGAAGGGGAACTGCTGGAATGGGCAGAATTTGCTGGAAATTTCTACGGCACGCCCCGGCGTCCGGTGGAAGAGGCGATCGCCCAGGGCAAAACCATCATTCTCGAAATCGAGTTGGAAGGGGCACGGCAAATCCGTGAATCCTTCCCCAGCGCGCTGCGAATTCTCGTCTTGCCGCCCTCCCTCGATGAGTTGGAGCACCGTCTGCGCCAGCGAGGCAGCGAGTCGGATGAGGCGATCGCCCGTCGCATGGCACGCGCCCGCACCGAAGTCCAGGCATCTCATGAATTCGACATCACCATCGTCAATGACGACCTGGAAGAAGCCCTGGAGCAAATCGAAGATTCGCTCTACGCCGCGCTCACCTGCTAGGGGCATTTCTGAGAAAGAATTTCCCCATTTTTTTGAGAAAGAGTGCGGCTTCGCCGCACTCTTTCTCAAAAAAATGGGGAAATTCTTTTCTGGAGATCGCCTAAGGCGACAATTCCGCTGCTTCGCCCGGTCGCAGGATGCCATCTGTGCCCCCATGTCCCCTACACTGACGGGATGCTGGGGGCACAAGTTTTAGCCATACGCCATAGGCAACATTGGCGCTCGATCCTTACCCTGGCGGATTCATTCATCTACCAGGCGCAGAGGGGAAGCTGGTATGTCGGATACAGCGCATCTTGAAGCAGAGGAGCGATCGCCCCTCCGCGAATTCCTTGCTGGAGCACGGGACATCTTGCCCCTGGTCGTCGGAGCGATTCCCTTTGGCATTATTTTTGGGACGCTGGCGATCGCCAGTGGGGTTTCAGTTTGGGGGGCGATCGCCCTTTCCGCCTTTGTCTTTGCCGGGTCGTCCCAGTTCATCGCCATTGGCATGGTCGCTGTCGGCACCACCTGGTTCCTGGTTGTCCTCACCACCTTTGTCGTCAACCTGCGGCATCTGCTCTACTCCATGAGTCTGCTGCCCTACATCAAACCTCTTCCCCAGCGCTGGAAAATCCCGATGGCATTCCTGCTGACGGATGAAACCTTTGCCGTCACCATCCGCCGCTACGAAACCGCCAATGGTTCCCCCCGCGCCCACTGGTATTACCTCGGTGCCGCCATCACCATGTATATCAACTGGCAATTCTGCACCTGGATCGGCATTGCCGTCGGTCAGCGCATTCCCAACGCCGCCGCCTGGGGTTTGGACTTTGCCATGTCTGCCACCTTCATCGGCATGATCATCCCCTACCTCCAACCCTTCCACAAGCACTGCCCCACCTGGGTTGCCGTCACCGTCGCCGCCCTCCTCGCCCTCCTCACCTACAGCCTCCCCCACAAGATCGGGCTGATGATTGCGGCGATCGCTGGCATCAGCGCCGGAGTCTGGAGCGAACGCTGGCTCAAATCCTGAATTCTCCCTCTTGCAAAGAGAAAAGACAAACTATGATCAGAATCATCCCTGCTTACCATTAATTGTCCTTTCCCCTTCACTGCGATTATGGTTGCCCAACCCAAATCCAACCCCATGACGCCCCAGGAGTATTTGGACTGGGAAGCGACTCAGGACATCAAATACGCCTATATGGATGGAGAAGTGTTCGCCATGACGGGCGGCACCATTCCCCACAACCAAATTGCATTAAATCTTGCTTCGGCGCTGAAAGCCCATTTGCGGGGTCAGGGTTGCCTTGTCGTGATGGCTGATGTGAAGGTTCAGATTTCTGAAAAAGGTCCCTATCACTATCCCGATGTCATGGTCAGCTGTGATGCGCGCGATCGCAACGCCATCAAACTCATCCAATATCCCTGCATCATTGCCGAAGTGCTATCTCCCAGCACTGCCGACTTTGACCGGGGCGACAAGTTTACCCACTATCGCCAAATTCCCACCCTTCAGGAATACCTGTTGATCAGTGCCGATCGCATGATGGTCGATCGCTACCGTCGCCTTTCCCCTCGCCGCTGGGAATTGCAGACCTTCCTCGCTGGAGAACCCCTCGAACTCACCAGCGTGAATTGGCAGGAATCGCTCGACCTGCTCTACGAAGACGTACAGTTTCCACCCCTTGAGGAAGAGCCTGTTTCCTAACTCCCCTCCGCGCCCTCCGCGCCTCTGTGGTTCAACCCACCCTCACTCCGACACTATGAACGAAATTTTGATGATTGCCGGAATGGCGATCGTAACCTTCGGCATCCGCTACCTCATGTTTGGCATGAGCGATCGCCTCACCCTCTCCCCCGCCATCTTGAATGCGCTGCGATACGTGCCGCCCGTCGTGCTGACGGCAATCATCGTACCCGCTATCCTCATGCCGACTGGCGAAACCCTGGAGGTGAGTTGGGAGAATGCGCGGTTGGTAGGGGCGATCGCCGCCTTCACCACCGGATGGTTCACCAAGAACCTGCTCTGGACAATTGTGATCGGGATGAGTACATTTCTACTCTGGCAATGGCTGGTGTAATACTTAATCGTGGAAAGCCCGCCTCAAATATTTTTTTGAAACGCACGCTGCGCGTGCGTTTCAAAAAAATATTTGGTTTTGGATTTTCGAGGATTTGGTACAACGAGGAGTAGGAATGCAAGAAAGTGTGAGAGGCAGATTAAGGAAACCGTGACGATTGTTCAGGAACTCTGCCCAATGTCTACTACAAATCGCTTTGATTCAATTCCAGCTTTTTGCCGTGAAAATTTTGCCTCTATGTCAAGCCGCGAATGCCGCGAATCACCATGTAAACCGCAAGGGCAAGGAGGAAAAAGCGGAACAGGCGGTTGACGGTGCGATCGCCCAACTTCGGCAACATCCTCGTACCAAACTGCGCCCCCAGCAAACCACCCAACCCCAGGCTAATCCCCGGAATCCACAGCACGTTGTTGTTAATAGTGTGCTGGACTAATCCAGAGATAGAAATCGGGACGATCGCCCCCAGACTAGTTCGCACAGCGGCTTTGATCGGCTCTGCCAGTAACAGCATTTGCAGGGGCACCATCACCACCCCACCGCCAATCCCAAACATCCCCGACATGAAGCCAGCCAACAAACCAATGCTAATAACCGAAAGCCAGGGGGTGGTCTGAGCGTTTGCAGCTTCGGTCTCCGGCTCAGGGGTTACTCCTGCTTCGGCATCGGCGGCATTTTTGCGCTGGAGCGATCGCTTCAGATCAATTAGCCGAATCGTGACCACCAGCAACACCGCAAACGCCAGAGAGAGAATGGGATCAGGGAGGCGATCGCCCAACCATGCCCCCAGTTGAGCCGTCAGCATCCCAAACACCGCAATCAGCAGCGAGTTCTTCCAGTTCAACTCTCCCGCGCTGAAATTGCGGATACTGCCCGAGGTCGAACTCAGCAGCACCCCCACCAGGCTCGTCGCAGTCGCCTGCACCAGAGGCACCCCGAACAAGGTCAACACCGGAACCATCAGGATTCCGCCGCCAATGCCCAGAATCCCGGACAGAACCCCGGTGATTACCCCAACAACCAGAAGTAAACCCCACCCCGCTGGCGTTTCTAGCATGATGTCCTCGCGCTCCACAAACCCTAAAACTCTATCAGGTCAGCGTCCCGCAAGGGGTGTGTCGCACGACCAGGAAAGAACATACTGCCCATTTTTCTCCTGATACACTAGATCTCAATCACCCAAAACCCTGCCATGCAAGCCAGCGATTCCGAAAACTTCCAGCAACTCGTGATCAACCGCCTCGATAAGCTCAGCGAAGACTTCGGGGCGATGAGGACGGATGTCAATGCGTTGAAAGCAGATGTTGATTCGTTGAGGGGGGATGTTGATTCTCTCAAAAACGATGTCGAGAAGCTGGATTATAAATTTGACACTTACCAGGGAGCCTCGGATCAACTGGTGCGCCTGACCACGACGATCATTGTGGCGGCGGCTTCGGTGGTGATTTTGCAACCTGTGTTGCAGGCGATCGCCCCTGCTATCAGTGCCTTACTCAACAGCCTCACCGCCGCCCAGTAGTCTCAGGGCTAAGCAAAAAATAATTGGAAAAAGCGAGGGCGGCTTCGCCGCCCTCGCTTTTTTCATGTCAGCCATCGACCAGGGATTTTTCGTAAATCCGGTAGGTTTTGTAGATCTTGCCCCCCGACGCTTCGATCAACTTCCGGGACGCCATATTGTCTTCAAACACCCAGGACAGCTCTGCCCGCTTGTAGGGCTTGCCCTTTTTGATGCCGCCCACCATGCCCAGGTAAATCAAGCCGAGGGGCACCATCTTACGGCGATATTCGGGCAAGGAGCAGATGGCGATCACCCGTCCCTGGTCAATGTTGCGACGGAACCACAGGAACTTCAGCGTTCCCAGCAAATCTAGCTTGCCATTCACATGCTTTAGGGGAATGTTGTAGTCGGGCAGTCCCATCCAAAAGCCCACCATCTCACCCTCATACTCGGCAACCGGGAATACGTCGGGGTCTACGAGCGATTGCAGGGACTTGGCTTCTTCCAGAAACTCTTCCTGGGTGCGGGGGGTCGAACTCCAGTTGGGCGCAAAGGCTTTAGTGAAGAGGTGATAGAGGCTGATGCAATCCTTCTCAAAACCCTCACCCTTGGTGTGGATGGGACGGAAGGTGATGCCCGATTTGATAGCGATGTCATAGCCCTTTTTGAACTGCCCGCTCAGTTCTTCGTTCAGTTCCAAAATGTAGGCGTAGGCATCTTTGGCTTTGTGCCAGCCGTCCTGTTCCATGAACTTCAGGTAGTACGCCGGGTTGTAGGGCATCATGATCATCGGCGGCGTGTCGAAGCCATCTGCCAGAAACAGGCAGTTGTTGTGGGTGGTCAGGTCGATGGGACCGCGCACCGTAGTCATCCCCTGCTCCCGCAACCAGTCTCCTGCGGCGGCAAAAAGTGCCTGGGCGATCGCCCCATCATCAATACACTCGAAGTAGCCGAACAACCCGATGGGCTTGCCTTCCCGCTCGATCAGGCGATCGTTGATCGATGCCACGATGCGCCCGACCGCTTCAACCCCCTTTTTCCCCTGACGGGTCGCGATGAACGGCTGCAAGCGCCCGTACTGGAAGAAGGGATTTTCGGGTTTGAAAGATTTGGCGATGCTGCTGCGGAGAGGCGGGACCCAGTTGGGATCGTTCGCATAGACCCGTTGGGGCACGTCCAGAAACACCTCCTGGTCGGCAGGGGTGAGAACGGGGCGAATTTGAGTGTCGTTGACAGTGGCGATCGCAATACTCATGGGAAGTTGAGATAAGAGGAAAACTAGAAAAAGGGGGGATGAGGTTAGGCTACCAGAGTTAAAGAGAATTTGCCGCAGATTCGCCAATCAATGGGGAGGTGAGCGATCGCGATTTTCCGCTTTGGGGTGGGAAAACTAGGGCGATAGGGTGCAGCGGGAGCTAGGGCTTTGGTCGTACAGGGATCGGTGGCAGAGCGGGCATATTGGGTAGCATGGACGCAGGTTCCAGGCATTGGTCCTATATTACTGATGCGGCTCTACAACTATTTTGGAAGCTTGGAGCGGGCTTGGCAGGCGTCGCCATCAGAGTGGATGGAGGTCGAAGGGATTGGTGAGCAGAGCGTGGCGATCGCCCACAAAGCGATACCGACGCTCGACCCTGCCGCCCTGTTGCAGGAGCATGAGCAAGCCAATCCGCACTTCTGGACACCGGGAGAACCCGAATATCCCCGGCTTTTGCTGGAGATCCCCGACCCGCCGCCAATCTTGTACTACCGGGGTGTCGTGGATGAGGCGGAGAACCAGGGGATTCGCCCGATGATTGGGATTGTGGGAACGCGATCGCCCTCCGAATACGGCAACCGCTGGGCACGCCGCCTGGCACAAGCCCTGGTAAACGCGGGCTTCACCATCGTATCGGGTATGGCAGAGGGCGTGGATGCGATCGCCCATCAAGCCTGCCTGGATGCCGGAGGGCGCACCATCGGCGTCATGGGAACAGGAGTCAATAAAATTTATCCCCGAAAGAATCTCCAATTGGCAAAGCGCACCGTCGAGAATGGGCTGGTCATGAGCGAGTACCCCATGAACACGCCCCCCGATCGCGTCAACTTCCCCCGTCGCAACCGCATCATCGCCGGATTATCCCGCGCCACGATTGTGATTGAAGCCGGGAGCGAATCCGGGGCGCTAATCACAGCCCGTGTCGCTAACGAGTATGGGCGCGATGTTTATGCCCTCCCCGGCTCCCTGGACAATCCCAACAGTCGCGGTTGTCTGGAACTCATCGACAGGGGCGCGCAACTGATTCTCGACGAAGCGCACTTACTCGAATCCCTCGGTCATTTACCCAGCTTAGATGTACCGGACAACTCCAATCATCAACTGAGCTTGCTACCCGCCGAACCCCCTACTCTGCCACCAAACTTGAGCCAGGTCTTCCAAGCGGTTCCCTTCGAGGCTGTCTCATTGGACTTGCTCGTTCAGGAAACAGGGATGGCAACCCACGAAGTTTTGAGTTCCCTGGTGCAGCTAGAGTTGATGGGTTTGGTGCTACAAGTGCCAGGGATGCGCTACCAACGAAGCTGAGCATTCATGCCAGTTCTCTTAGGCGATCTCCAGAAAAGAATATCCCCATTTTTTGAGAGAGGGCGCGGCTTAGCCGTGCCCTCTCTCAAAAAGTGGGGATATTCTTTCTCAGAAATCTCCTTAATTAACACTACAAATGCTAGCTTCGACTTCGCTCAGCTAGCGTCCCCTGAGCGGAGCCGAAGGAGACATCTGTAATGCTATTGATATGATTCAGAGCTATACCCTTAGTTTTCGTAGGCTTCGTAGGCTCCTACAATCCGCTGCACCAGGGGATTGCGGACGACATCCGCTTTCGTGAGGTTACAGAAAGCAATGCCTTCGACATTTCTTAGAATTTTGGTAGCAACGGCTAAGCCCGACGATTGATGTTGCGGCAAATCCGTTTGGGTAACGTCTCCAGTGACAACCATGCGCGATTTGAAACCCAGACGCGTCAATACCATCTTCATCTGAGCGGGAGTAGTATTTTGTGCCTCATCCAAAATCACAAAAGCATTATTGAGTGTGCGTCCCCGCATGTAAGCCAGGGGCGCAACTTCAATCACACCCCGTTCCATTAAACTGGGGATTTTCTCGGCGCTAATCAGCTCGTACAGCGCATCGTAGAGCGGGCGCAGATAGGGATTGACCTTTTGCTGCAAATCGCCGGGGAGGAAGCCCAGTTTTTCTCCTGCTTCGACCGCAGGACGGGTGAGGATGAGACGCTCGACGGTTTCAGAGAGCAATGCCTGCACCGCTACAACAGCAGCCAGATAAGTCTTCCCTGTTCCCGCTGGACCAATGCAAAATGTCAGGTCATGGTTACGGATCGCTTCGATATACTGCCGCTGGCGGAAGGTTTTGGCGCGAATCGGTTCGCCCCTACGGGTCAATGCCAGCACATCCTTTTGTAGTGCCTGGAGGTCGTCTTTGCGGTTGGTGTCGAGGGCGTGCCGTGCCGTGAGAATGTCTACCCCAGTGATGGCTTTGCCTTCGCTCCAGTAGGGTTCGAGCGATCGCACCAACTGCTCACTCTGCTGCACCTGCGACTCAGTGCCCGAAACGAACAAATCCTGACCCCGCAACACAAACATTGCACCCGTCAGCTTTGCCATTTGCTTTAGATTTTCTTCGCGATGCCCAGCGAGGGCGATCGCATTCTCCAGACTGTGGAGTGGAATGGTTTGTGCCGTTGCCATAGGGCAGCCTATTGTCGGGGGCGAGGACGGGGCGGGCGCGATCGCCGTTCAGGTCGAGACGAGCGATGCCCACCTCCACTAGAGTCGTTGTCACGTCCACTCGCAGGATTGCCAAAGACTTCGAGGTAAACATCATACCCAGATAACTTGCCAATGCCCTGGAGCACCGAACGAATCGCCTGGACATTGCGCCCACCCCGTCCAAATACCCGCCCTTTGTCCTCCCCCTCAAACGCCATACGAATCAGCACCTTTTGGCGACTGGATCGCACCTCACAATCGACTCGCAAAGAATCGGGTGACTCCAGAAATGGAGCGACCAGAAACGTGACGAGTTTCTGAAAATCAGGGGGTGTGGTTTGGGGGGCTGAACTAGCAGCGGGGGTTACATCAGACACGGGGCTATTAGGCGTTTACCTGGTCAAAAACATTTTCTTTTTCGAGGAGGCGGCGCACGGTGTCGGTGGGCTGAGCGCCTTGCTGGAGGCGGCGAACAATGCCGGGAACATCGAGTTTCAGTTCTTTGCTACGGGGGTTGTAGAAGCCCAACTCTTCCAGAGGACGCCCATCCCGACGGGATGTGCTCTGCACCGCAACAATCCGGTAGCTCGCGGCAAATTTACGACCAAATCGCTTTAAACGTAGCTTGACCATGCCTGAAAATCTTGCTCCAAAATTAAACTTAACGCCGTTAGATGACTCAACCTCTTAGTGTACCAAAAATTTCAAGGCTAAGTGTGGGCATATTAACACCCGAAGGATGATGCTAACACATCTCCAGGGGCAGGTGATAGAGGTATTTTTAACTTAAGCGATCTCCAGAAAAGAATATCCCCATTTTTTGAGAGAGGGCGCGGCTAAGCCGCGCCCTCTCTCAAAAAATGGGGATATTCTTTTCTCAAAAATCTCCTTAGCCTCGATCTCTGCCTAAAACCCCCTTACAATTCGCCAAATCCTTTCTTCTTCTTGTTTTTCTTCTTTTTCTTGGAAGGGGCTGAACCAGGATAGCCTCGGAAACCAGGGCGCTGCCCAGGCATTCCAGCACCCATCGCGGGCACACCGCCACCGCCACCACCAAACAAACCACCGAGACCGCCACCCATGCCGCCCATGCCGCCCATGCCAGGAAATTGCCCCTGTCCCATTTGCTGCATCAGCGTTCGCATCTTCTGGAAGTCGCTGACGAGTTTGCTCACATCGTCCAGCTTCATCCCACAACCTTGAGCGATGCGGCGACGACGACTGGGTGAGCCTGCTAGCAGGTCGGGTTGCTTCCGCTCCTGGCGCGTCATGGAATTGATCATCGCCTCAGCCCGCTTGAGCTGGGCTTCTCCCTGCTCCAGTTGGTCGCCCGACAGCTTGTTCATGCCGGGGATCATCTTCATGATGCCGCCCAGGGAACCCATATTCTTGAGCAGGCGCATCTGCTTCAGGAAGTCGTCAAAGTCAAACTGGGCTTCCAGGATCTTCTGCTGAAGTTTTTCGGCTTCGGCAAAGTCCACCTCTTCCTGGGCTTTTTCTACCAGGGTGAGCACATCGCCCATGCCCAAAATGCGGGATGCCATGCGATCGGGGTAGAAAGGCTGGAGTGCCTCCACCTTTTCCCCGACCCCCACAAACTTGATGGGTTGCCCCGAAATCTGCCGCACCGAGAGTGCCGCTCCACCACGGGTATCGCCGTCTAGCTTGGTGAGGATAGCTCCGGTGATGCCGATTTCATCGTGGAAGGTGCGGGTCAGGTTGGCGGCTTCCTGCCCAGTCATAGCATCCACGACCAGCAGCACTTCGTGGGGTTGGGAGAGTTCCTTGATTTGCGCCAACTCTGCCATCATCTGCGGGTCGATTTGCAAACGCCCGGCGGTGTCGATGATGACGGTGTTGATGCCGTCTGCCTTTGCCTGATCAAGCCCCTGCTGCACAATGTCGAGGGGCTTCGCATCTGCGCCGAGCTGGAACACGGGCACGTCAATCTGCTTACCCAATGTCACCAACTGGTCGATCGCCGCTGGACGATACACGTCTGCCGCAATCATCAAACAGCTCCGGTTTTGTTTCCGCAGATGGAGCGCCAACTTTGCAGAAGCGGTCGTTTTACCCGTCCCCTGCAACCCTGCCATCAGCACAACGGTGGGCGGCTCCTCAACGTCTGCCAGGGGCACATTCGTCTCACCCATCAAGCCCACAAGCTCATCGTGGACGATCTTGATGAACTGTTGGTCGGGGCGCACCCCTTGAACAACCTCCGCCCCCATTGCCTTTTCTTGCACATCGGCAACGAACTGCTTCACCACCTGGAGGTTCACATCTGCTTCAAGGAGGGCGCGTCGTACCTCCCGCAGCGCCTCTTGAATATTCGATTCTGAAATCTTGTCTTGACCCCGAAGTTTCTTCCAGGCTCCTTCCAGACGGTCTGATAAGGCTTCAAACATAGTGTGGGTAATTTCGCACTGCCGATGTAGTCACTCTCTCTATTCTAGGAGTTCATGGATCGAGTTTTGGGGGCGATCGCCGAACCTACCCTTCCTAACCCTCGATTTCTTCGGTCGTGGCTCTTGCTAGAAGGGGCGATCGCCGATCATATTGCACTCTCACAAAGCAGGCAGGAATGCGGACGACGCCAAGCAAACATCTATGAAAGAGTAGAAATAATGACGGCGTAGAAAGAAAAAAAAGGGAGAGCCTTGTGAACTCTCCCTACCATCAGGGTGCATCTACTTATCATATTATGCCACTAGAGGGGTGTGGGGTGTCACCCCCTCTTGCCAACATTCTTCTCTCTTTAAATACATTCCTGATGGATCGAGCATTTTTGATTAGCTCAACTTATGATTTATCGTTAGCCGTTGAGTTTTTTGTTGAGGAGTTGATTGGTCAACTTGGGATCGGCTTTGCCGCTGGTGCGCTTCATCACCTGCCCGACAAAGAAGCCCAGTAGCTTGGTTTTGCCGCCCCGATACTTTTCCAGTTCATCGGGATGATCCGCCAACACCTGATCGATCGCCTCTTCGATCACCTTCGGATCGGAAACCTGAACCAGTCCTTTGCTTTCTACGAGGGCTTTAGCTGAGCCACCTTTGGTCAACAGGTCGGGCAGGATGTCTTTGGCGATCTTGGTGCTGATGGTGTTGTCTTCGATCAGCCCAATCAGCTCGGCGAGTTCGGTGGGCTTCAGGGGAATCTCATCAATGCTCAGCTTTTCGTTGTTGAGGTAGCCACTGATGTCGCCCATGATCCAGTTGGCGGCGGGTTTGGCAGGGGCACCAGCAGTAACGGTGGCGTCGAAGTAGGCGGCGATGGTGCGATCGTCTGTCAGCACGCGGGCATCGTAGGAGGACAAGCCGAAGTCAGTTTCGTACCGCTTGCGGCGCTGGGCAGGCAGTTCGGGGAGTTGCGATCGCCACGCTTCCTTTTGCTCCTCCGATACTTGAATCGGTCCCAGGTCAGGCTCAGGGAAGTAGCGATAGTCGCTAGAGCCTTCCTTCACTCGCATACTAATGGTGCGCTGGGAGCCTTCTTCCCACAGGCGCGTTTCTTGCACAATGCGCTCGTTAGCTTCAATGGCTTTGATTTGCCGCTCAATCTCGTAATTGATCGCCCGCTCAATGGCGTTGAAGGAGTTCATGTTTTTGATTTCAACCTTCGTGCCAAAGGCTTCGGTGCCCACGGGACGAATGGAAATGTTGACATCGCAGCGCAAGGAACCTTCCTGCATGTTGCCGTCAGAAACGCCCAGGTAGCGCATGATGCGGCGCAGTTCACGGGCATATTCCGCCGCCTCTGCCCCCGATCGCATATCGGGCTCTGACACAATCTCGACCAGCGGCACGCCCGCCCGGTTGTAGTCTACCAGTGAGAATGTGGAACCGGAGAGGCGATCGCTGCCCCCATGCACCAGCTTCCCGGCATCCTCTTCCATGTGTAGACGGGTAATCCCGATGCGCTTGGTAAAGGGCTTGCCATCTTCGTCTTCCAGTTCGATTTCCAGCCAGCCATGCTCGGCAATGGGCAGGTCAAACTGGGAAATTTGGTAATTCTTCGGCAGGTCGGGGTAGAAATACTGCTTGCGGTCAAACTTGCTGTAGGGCGCAATAGTGCAGTTCAGCGCCAGCCCCGCCTTCACCGCATATTCCAGCACCTTCTCGTTGAGGACGGGCAACGTCCCCGGCAACCCCATGCACACGGGGTCAATGTTGCAGTTGGGATCTGCCCCAAACTGCGTCGAGCTATTGGAGAAGATTTTGGTTTCGGTGCTGAGTTGGCAGTGGGTTTCCAGACCAATCACAGCTTCATACTTTGTTTTTGCAGGTGCAGCAGTCGTCATAGTCAGATCGGGTGAAGAATTAAGACAAAGGCAAACAGTTCAGGTGGCTTAACGCCTTAAAAACTACTGAAGTAATATTCAGGCTTTATATTCAGGCTTTGAGCAGGCAACTATTGTTCAAAGCGCTCAAACTGTTGCAAGACGTCAAGCGTTGATTCAGGCGATCGCACGTTGGGAACTCTAAAACCCAGGAAATACTGGGGCGATCGCTACTTCCATTCTACTGCCGTCTCCAGTCGCACGCTGAAGGATTGAAGGTTCGGGCATAGAAACGCTCCGTCATGCCCATGACAATGGGCATCCATTGCACGCTTATCGGTCATAGCCATTCAGCCCTCCTGGATTCCCACCTAAGCGGGAATGACGGGGGTATATTCTTTCTCAGAAACCGTCTTAGCTGAGAGCTTTGTCATTCTGTTGTGTCTCCCTATGTCTCTACGCCCAATTTCGGCATTGCTGATTGGGAGGATGAATTTTTTGTTTGGAGCCGCGCGGCTCCAAACAAAAAATTCATCCCTGGATTAAGCAACGCCCCAATTTCTACTCCCATAGCGTTATACGCCTAAAAACATTAGAGACAGATGATTTTGGAAAACCTGCGCGAGTACATGGGTTTCCCAAAATCATCCGCTCTGCTCTGGCTTGCACACCGCAATATTTTTAAAACGGCATTGAAACCGTATTGAAATTCAAGCATTATGAGAAAACAAAACTGTGCCCCATCAAAATCGTTCTTTTCTCGCCATCCGCAATCACCTGATCGCCAAGTATAGAGAGGATTGCCTCCAAGAGCGAGAATCTTTGGGATGAGATGAGCCAGTCATCTAAACTTTTTGCGGACCCTTTTCTGCTAATTAATCCGGATAAAGCCAGGTGGGAGAAGCGAATAGAAATATTCCGAATATTCTCCAAGGGTGTATTTATTAACCCTTTGCAAGGGTAAGAAAAACTTGAATGCAAGACTCATTACAGGTTCATCAATAGGCTTATTAATATGATGGGGTTCCCAAGGGGTTCCAATCATCCAGCTATGATGTGCATTGCTGATGTGTATTGCTAGTGTTGCTGTCGGGTGACGATCGCTGAAAAGATGGATGAGCCAGATTCTCAAAGTGGGGATCGTCAGACATTCAGGAAAGCCAATTCCGGGCAAATTCTTCTATTTATAAAATATTTGGATATTATCGTGGATACCCAGCAGTCAGAAATCCTCATGCAGCAAGTCGGTGAAGCCGTTGTTGCCACTACAGAAACGGTGGAACAACTGGCTGAGCACCTGGACATTTTGGCAAAGCAAGTCCAGCAGCAGGGATACCAAATTCTGGCGATCGGAGAAACCGTGCAAACGCTCGCCGAAAATCAAGATTTAGCAATGGAGCGGCTCACGCAACAAATGGCTGAGTTGATTGAAAAATTGCAACAAATTGCATCGGTGTTGGAGCAGCAAAACCACGGGGGCGATCGCCGTGCCTAGCTGGGATCGCTGGAATCTGCAAGAATAAACCCACGACGCAGCAGAAAAAACTTTGCCAAGCAGGATTACAACTATCCAAAATCGATCTAAGTTTGATTATTACTTTTGTACGATTTACCGGGAACCCTCGCAATGTCACGGGCTGAGCAACTGACACGAGACTGGCAGGCGCGGCTGAGCGCGGATCATCCCGATCAGCCTGGCGCTGTGCGCGATAGCATTCTCCACTGGCTGATTGGGGCAGATACTACGCGCTTTGAAGGATTGCCGCCCAATCAATGGACGGTCGTTCAGCAGGCGATCGAGTATCGCTATCGCATTTTGCGCCAGCGCTATCTGGGGGTTTCTCCCGATCGCGCCTATCGCAATTTGTTGCAACGGCTAGCCAGCCTTTCATTGGTGCGGAGCAAGGTGCAAACCTGGGTATCGTTGTCGCGCGATCGCCAGCGCAGTGTGATGGATGTGCTGCAAGAGGTCGTGCAAGAGCTGATTCAGAGCGACAATTACATCCGACAGCAAATGGAATGGATTTCCCAATGTGCTGCCAATGTGCGCCTGCGCAATGCATTGCTCCTTGCCAGCGTCGAAGAATATTGCCTGCGCCCGATTCGCAACCAACCCTTGCTGGTTTATCGCTTTGTCAACTATTTGCGGCGATCGCAGAAAAGCGGGCTAACACAAGTGCCTGCCAGCGACATCATTCGCACCGTTTCTGAAGAATTGCAAAACGATGAAGCCGATGGGGCATTTAGCCTGACTGATTTCCTGGCGATCGAACAATACCAGGAACAGCAAGAATTAGAAGAACAACACAAGTTACGGACGACTGTGTTGCAAGAGTTTAAGGATTATTTGACCGAAAAAATTGGTTTGGATGCGGCACAATGGCTTGACCTCCATGTTCAAGGACATACCCAGGAGGCGATCGCCAAAGCTCTGGACTTAGAAATTAAGCAGGTCTATAGATTACGCGAAAAAATTGCTTATCATGCCAAGAATGTATTTGCGACGAAGCTAGAACCCGAACTCGTTGCCACCTGGTTGGGAACCTCTGCAGAGCAAAACTTTGGGCTATCTGCGTCACAATGGCAAATGTTTTGGGATGGCTGTACTGATAGCCAAAAACAACTTTTGGAAGATATGAAAACCCATGAAGATTTAGCAACAGTTGCCCAGCTTCGCAATCAAAAGCTAACGACACTTAAGGGTGAATGGACTAAACTTTGTTTAGAGGCGTACGCTCTACGAAGTGCATCTACCGACAATGATTCTTAGTCATGTATCTTTCGCGATATTTATTGCAATAATATTTTGCAAAAAACACACATCTCGCAACAAGTCGGTTCACTTCCGTTCGCTCAAGATTCCATCAGTGCATCATCCCATCGGGGCTATTCATCTTTAGCGCTTCTTCCCTAAATCTATGATGCGTTCTTCTGGCGGTCAGGAACCTGACGGTCTCGCACCGCTTTACTTATCTGTGTTGAAACACTTTCAGGACGACCTGGCTGGACAGATAGATTTTCAGCAAATGTTCGTCCTCATTGAAGGTGTCTTGCCGTTTGAAGTGTGCCTTTACTACCAAGTACTACCTCTATTTTTGGATGGTAGCCGGATGGTTCTGGGCATGGTTAGCCCCTACGATCGCGCGGCATCCGACTATGTGCGACGGCTGATCAGCTATCACCACTACACCGTAACGGCTCGCCAAATCTCCTCAGAGGCGCTGCAAGCCGCCCTCTCGGCATATCTCAACTATGCCGGACAGCACCAGACCCTGGAGCGGGTTCCCAGCCACTTTGCGCCCCATGTAACGCGGCGATCGCACTCCAAGCCTCCCCTCGATAATTCCCTGCAACCGACCCTGGTGGTCGATAGCCCAGAGGATTTGGAAGACGCTCTCAAGTCCGACCCGCCAGCTACCGTTCCACCCACCACTGCACCCAAGACGACACCAAAGCCTGCCGAACCCGTAGAGTTTGGCGGTTCTGCCAGCGGTGAGGATAACGGACTAGCACCCAACCTTGCAACCCCCATCGAAGCCCCCATTGCGCCCCTGTCTGCCGATGCGGTTGCAGTGGAAGCCGTCATGCCGTTACCCGCCCCGCTTGCTGAACCAGAAAGTGGAGCAACCATCCAGCCGATGTCCACCGCACCTCCCGATGTCCCCGATGAAGAGGTTGTGTCGCTGCCTGCACCCACTCCACAGGCAAATGGTACGGGCACGGAGGACATGCCTCTCAACGCCGCCAACCCATCTGATCTGCCACCACTCATCCCGCCCATCCCAACCCTCAGCCTCAACCTCAACTACCTCTCCAGCCCCATTGATGTGCTGGCAGCTCTGCCCCCCGCAGAACTAACGCAGGAATTGCTGGGACGGGTCTTGATGAAAGGGATCGGTCGTCTCTATCTGGAGCGGCAGGCAAACAGTGGGCGAGTGTTGTGGAGCCAGGAAGGGGTGTTGCAGTCGGTCTTAGAAAACCTTCCAGCAAAGCACTTTCAGGCGTTGATTAATGAACTCAAACAGGTTGCCAATCTTTCTACGGTGCCGCTGCTCGTGCCAAAGAGCCTCGATGTTGAGCGCATCTTCGAGCATGAGCGGATTTTGCTGCGCTTCCGCTTCAAGCCCTCGGATCATGGCGAGGAAGCGACGCTCCAGGTCTTGCGTGGGGCAGCGCTCCGGTTCTACCAGCAGCAACAACTGATGCTGTTGGAGCGCGATGCCCTGGGAATTGCCAAGCAGTTGCAGGGCAAGCTCAACGAGTTGCGCGATCGCGCCCATGCCGAATCTTCCCTCAGCGGCGCACGGCTAGAAGTTTTGCCCGCCCTGAGCAATTTGCTGAAGGAAATCGAGACGGAAATTCATACGATGCAGGCGGCGATCGCCACCCCTGATCTGGCTTCCCGACGCAAACCCGACGCTTAGAGTCAAGCAAAAGAGGTGTGGGTTCGCCGCACCTCTTTTGCCAAAAATGGGTTTTTATTCGTTTCTCGACCCTTAGGCGATCTCCAAGAAAGAATATCCCGATTTTTGAGAGAGAAGGCTGGCAGAGCCAGCCTTCTCTCTCAAAAATCGGGATTTTATGAATCCGCAGATCCCTTATACCAATGCGGGCACAGGTGTTTCACCCCAGCGGTTCACGGCTTTGCCAATCACTGCCAGGTCAGTCATCAGGCGATCGAAGCGATCGGGGGTGAGGGACTGGGGACCGTCGGACAGTGCTTTTGAAGGATTGGGGTGAACCTCAATCATCAAAGAGTCTGTGCCACCTGCGATCGCAGCCATTGCCATCGACGGCACATATTCCCATTTGCCTGTGCCGTGGCTGGGGTCAATCATGATGGGGAGATGGGTAAGCGATCGCAACACCGGAATCACCGCCAGATCCAGCGTATTCCGTGCATAGCGGCTATCGAAGGTACGAATTCCGCGCTCACACAGAATTACGTTTGAATTACCCGCCGCCATAATGTATTCCGCTGCCATCAGCCACTCGTCAATGGTTGCCGACATGCCGCGCTTCAGCAATACGGGCTTATCCTGCGCCCCAATCTTTTTTAAGAGAGAGAAGTTGTGCATATTTCGTGCGCCCACTTGCAGCACATCGGCAACTTCAGCAATCTTCTCGATATCTGCGGCATCCATAACCTCGGTGATGATGCCCAGTCCGCTGGCTTCCTTCGCCGCCGCTAGCAACGCCAGCGCACTTTCGCCATGTCCCTGAAACGCATAGGGCGATGTACGGGGTTTGTAGGCTCCGCCCCGCAGGAATTTTGCACCTGCCGCTTTCACCCGTGTCGCCGTTTCAATGATCATTTCCTCATTCTCAACGGAACAAGGACCGGCTACGACTACCACAGCATCATGTTCACCGAAAGGCACCTCGCCGTTGGGCGTAGAAACCAGGACACGGCTGGGTTCTCCATGACGGAACTCGCGGCTCACCCGCTTGTAGGGCTTCTCTACCCGCAGAACTTGCTCAATCCAGGTACTGAGTTCCTGCAACTGAAGCGCATCCATTTCTGCCGTTTCGCCCACCAAACCCACTACGGTTTTATGGCGACCGACAATCTTTTCGGGTTCCAGCCCCATAGCAACAAACTCCTGGCTGAGACGCTCAATCTCTGCCTCCGGAGTGCCGGGTTTCATTACTACAATCATGTCAAAATCCTATCGCTACCGACTATCAACCTGTTCAGGCACATTCACCAGGGGAGCTTATGCTCTGGAAATTGGCAATCTGGAAACTGGCAACCTGGAAACTGGCAACAATAATGCCTATCAGCTGAAAAAATTAGCTCTGTTCTCCATTCTACGCTGGAGGAAACGGTTGTCGGTCGCTTACCCAACGTTGCCCGCACCCCAGGGATGAAGTTGGTTAGGAATTGGACTGGCGGTTTTGTCGCGCTTCTTTCCAGGCGGATGTCATGCGCCTAAAGTTTGTGCGAAATTCATCAAACCCCAGCACACCGCCGGGTCTGCCTTCATCCCAGGAAGCAGAGAGGACGCCGTAGCTTAATCCCAAAACACCCAACCCAAAGAAACCCAGGCTCACCAGCAAAACTGCTGTGTTTGGGAGTTCTACGCCGCTGCTCACAGCAAAATAGCTCACCACGAAGGATGAAATACCCAGGGCAGTGGGCAGCCCGCAGTAGAGTGCCATCCGCCGCACCATCCGCTTGCTAACCGCATCTGGGATGGCGGTTGTGCCCTGCCCAGAACGAGAACGGGATGGTGCTGGCTCTTTCTTTACAGCTTTGGCAGGGGGCTGTTTCTGTGGTTTTTCCGCAGGCTTTCGGCGCTTCGGCTCAAAAGGAAGCGGCGATCGCCCAGCTTCGGTTTCGTTTTTCTTGGGAGAATTAGATGCCATTGGTTCTGGTAATTAACCCCGAATACCCAGACGCTTGATCAATGCCTGGTAGCGCTCCAGGTCTTGCTTGCGGATGTAGGCGAGGAGGCGCTTGCGGCGACCAATCATCTGCAACAAACCACGACGGGAGGAGTGGTCTTGCTTATTGGCTTTAAGGTGGTCAGAGAGGCGGTTAATCCGCTCGGTGAGCATGGCAACTTGCACGTCGGCGGACCCAGTGTCCGTCTCGTGAACCTGATAGTCGGAGATGATTTGGTGTTTTTGCTCCTGCAAAAGAGACATAAGGCGTCGGCTCTGTGACAAATACAATCAATAATCATACCACGCCGACTTGTCCAGATGTGAGGTTGACCGGGTCTTTCTCGAAATAGACTATTGGCTGAGCCAGGCGATCGCCTCTCGAATCCACACTTCCGCGTCGGCATTTTTGGCGAGGGCTTTTTGTTGCCCCACCGCCCGCAGAGCTTGCAAAATTTCATTGCTGGAATAGCCCAGTGTCTGTAAGGCTACCTCCACATCCTCCTGTACGGAGGAAACGGGGATCGCATCAGGAGCCGTCAGTAAGCCAGACTGAATGCGCCATTCTGCCAGCTTCGCCTTCAGTTCTACCGCTAGGCGTTCGGCAGTGCGGGTGCCAATGCCCTGGGCGCGGGCAAGAGCGCGGGTGTTGCTGGTGACAATCGCCTGCACTAGCTCCGTTAAGCCGAGGGTATCGAGGAGAGAGAGCGCCGCCTGGGGACCGATCCCGCTGACGCTAACCAGTTGCCGAAACAGATCCCGCTCTGCCATTGACGCAAACCCAAACAGCACCATCTGATCTTCCCGCACCTGCTGGTGGGTGAAGATTTGCACGGTTTCGCCTACAGTTGTTAACTCTTGTACTAACCGGGGGACAATTTGGATTTCATAGCCAATCTGGTTTGCTTCAATCACCACAATCACGCGATTGGCGGTAAGTTTTTGGACGCCGATAAGGCTGCCTTTGATGTAGCTAAGCATGAAGGAACCAAGGGGCTGAAAGGGTAAATTCGCTGCAAATAAGTGGGTCGCTATAAATAAATAAAGCCAGTGGGGTGCGGCACCCCACTGGCTTTATTTCAACATGCTCGCCATTTTTGTAAAACCCTTGATTTTGCGTGCGCTCTGCGCACGCAAAATCAAGGGTTTTACAAAAATGGCGAAGGTATTGTTATTGATGACCATGTACTTAGCAGTTTAAGACATAAGTACTATAGCGATCATTTTGACGCCTGTGTCTGTGCTTTTTGGGCGCTATATCTTTCTTTGAACTGTGCCTGTCGTTTTTTGTGATCAACGATGGGTTGGGGATAACCGCAAGCGTCGCGATCGCCCTTCGGGATCTTTCCGGTTACTAACATTTCAGTGTCCAGGTGGCGCACTTCGGGGAGCCACTGGCGAATGTATTCCGCGTCGGGATCAAACTTCTGCGCCTGACTGGCGGGGTTGAAAATGCGGAGCGGCTTTGGATCCATGCCACTGGAGGCGCTCCACTGCCAGCCGCCATTGTTGGCAGAAAGGTCGCCGTCGGTCAGCCGCTGCATGAAGTAGCGTTCGCCCTTACGCCAGTTGATGATCAGGTCTTTGGTGAGGAAGCTGGCGACAATCATGCGGCAGCGGTTGTGCATCCAGCCCAGTTCGTTGAGCTGGCGCATAGCGGCATCGACGATGGGATACCCCGTCTGCCCCTGACACCAGGCTTCGAAGTGCGCCTCGTTGTCCTCCCAGGGAAAATCCTTGAAGGGCTGGCGGTAAGGACCATCCGCCAACTCTGGAAAGTGATACATCACATGCTGATAAAACTCGCGCCATGCCAGTTCTTGCTGCCATGTCTTAACACTGGCACGGGTTTCGTCGCTGCGGCTGCGGTTGAAAACATCCTGGGCGGCGGCCCAAACGGTACGGATGCCGATCGCCCCAAACTTCAGCGCCGGACTCAGGGTGGAGGTGCCATCCAGGGCGGGCAGGTTGCGCTGTTCCTGGTATTCGGCGATCGCCCCATCACAAAAAGCGCCCAGCCGATCCTGTGCTGCCGCTGTGCCAGGCTCCAGCACCAGCGGATTCTCCCAGACATAGCCCAGATCTGCTGCTGTGGGTAGCGGTACAACCCCCGCTTGCTGTGCCGTCTGTTGCTGTGCCTCATCCAATCCTTTGGCTTCTGCCAGGTCGGGGCAGGGAGCCGCTTTGGAGCGCTCCGACCAGTTTCGCCAGAAGGGACTGTAGACCGTGTAGGGCGTGCCAGAGTTGGTGGAAATTTCTTTGGGATGGTGGAGGATTTGATCCCAAAATGCCTGAAATTCAATCCCCGCTTCCTTGAGGTTGGCGGCGACGGTGCGATCGCGCTCCCGCCCGTAGGGTTCCACATCCCGATTCCAGTAGACCGCTGCCGCTGCCAATGCTGTCGCCAGTTTGGGTAACGCACTGGTAGGCTCATCATGCAAAATCAGCAGTTGCGATCCCGCCTGTGCATAACGGTTCTGCATCTCTTGCAAGCAGCCGATCATGTAGCTGACCCGTGCCGGGGCGATGTCATCTCGCTGCAAAAGATTGGGGTCGAGGCAGAAGACCCCGACAACCTGGGGCGATCGCTCCCGCGCCTTTGCCAATCCCACATTGTCAGAGATCCGCAAATCCCGGCGATGCCAAAAAAGAATCAAATCCGTCATGAGTCAACTACTTAAAAATGGCAAAACCGTCAGCATTGGCTTAACCACCATTGCGTCCAGCCGTTTACCAGTGTAAAAGGCTAAAGCTATTCGTTGCATGGAACGGCGATCGCCATGCGCTGAAGATAGCGGGCTACATCCATCGCCGATCCTGGCTCAACCCTTCGCTTCTTTGGCAAGGCGCGATCGCAGCAACAGCAGGCTGCTAATAGATTTTGAATCCACCAGTTCCTCATCCAAAATGGCTTGCTCTAACTCATCCATGGTGAGCGTTACCACTTCAATATCTTCGTCCTCATCCATGTCGGGGGGCTGATCCAACGGTTCCAGGTCGCGAGCCAGATAGCTGTAAATGATTTCATCGGAGTAGCCGGGAGCCAGATAGAACTGTCCCAGGCGATCCCAGCGATCGGCGCGATAGCCAATTTCCTCCTGGATCTCCCGCTGTGCCGTTGCCAGGGGCTTTTCCCCATCCTCCACCGTACCAGCGGGGAACTCCAGTAAGCGCCGCCCCGTGGCAAAGCGATACTGCCGCACCATAATCAGCTTGCCCTCCCGCGTGAGGGGAACTGCAACCGCACCGCCGGGATGGCGTACACATTCCCATTCCCCTTCAACGCCATTGGGTAAACGTAAACGGTTAACTTCAAAGCTAAACTTTCGACCCTGGAAAAATAGACGAGGACGGAGCAGTTGGGGGAGTTGGGGAGCGAGGGACATGGGTAGGTGGGGGTTGGATAGGTGGGTAGGTGGGATGTAGGGGCGGGTTTAGACGGGTTGCTTGCCGATATCAGAGGTTTATTATCAAACCCACCCGTACAGGTTGCCGCATGTTTCGTCCATGATTCTAAAGGGCGGTGAGGAGGGCGACGGCGTAGGCGGCGATGCCTTCTTCTCGTCCGGTGGGTCCTAGTTTTTCGTTGGTGGTGGCTTTGACGCTGACCTGGTCGGCGGCGATGTTGAGAGTTTTAGAGAGGCGATCGCGCATGGCTTCTAAATGCGGCTTCAGTTTAGGACGTTCTGCCACCACTACCGCATCCAGATTGCCAATTTGCCAGCCTTTCTGATGTATCAATTCATTCACTTGGGTGAGCAATTTCAGACTATCTGCCCCTTTCCACTGGGGATCGGTGGGGGGAAAGAGGTGTCCGATGTCGCCGAGGCAAAGCGCCCCCAGCATGGCATCCATGATGGCGTGGGTGAGTACATCCGCATCGCTGTGCCCCAGCAAGCCCAGTTCGTGCGGAATCTGGATGCCACCGAGGATGAGGGGGCGATCGCTCACCAGGCGATGAATATCGTAACCATTACCAATACGAATGTTCATAAATCGACAAGGATCGGGTTCTTTATTACGCTACCCGATTGTTGCCGCCCTGCACTCAACTACTGCTGAGCCGTTCCACGCAGAGCTTCCGCCTGTTGCATGGCAACTTCGCTGTTCTGGCTGTAGCTCGTGGTGCGATCCTGGGCGGTAGCATAGCGGGGATCACCCTCGGGTACTTGTGCCATCAGATCAGCCGCTCGTTGCCAGCGACTTGCCAGTTCTAGCCAATCTGCTGGGGTTGCGGCGGTTTTGCCACCTGTGGCGGCTTGTTCTGCCAGGCGCACTGCTTCCACAAACGGATCGGGTGCGGGAGGCGCTTCAGCGGTGGGTGTCGCTTCCGGTTCTGCGGGGGCGATCGCCTCTTCTTCGGCTTCTGGCTCCCCTGCAAGCCAGGCGGGTGGCTGAATCCCCAGCCAATCGGATACAGCCCAGCCCACCAGCAGGGAAAATAACCCCAGGCTTAGCCCGCCCACCAACAAGCCGCGCCAAAAGTGGTAAGACGCTGATTTGGGCTTGTCCTTTTTGTGGAGAGCGGCGATCACCGCTTCCTGACGGTTGAATTGATGATTTTCCCACCAGCGATGCACCGGATTGGGGGGCTTGAGTCGCACCTCCTCCGACCAGAGCAACTGCCCTTCGGGATCACGCTTGATTTCCTCGAGCCAAAGCAACTGCTGTTCTCGCGCAATCCGACCATTGATATTGACCCGACGAATCTTGTTGGGGCTGATGCCCTCCAACAAAGACTTCACCCGCTGCACCAGGGTGTCTTGCTCAAGCTGATGGGGATCAGGCGACTCACAGAGCAACTGCAAGACGCCATTATCCAACACCGCCCGTGTGCGGACGCCTGAATCAGACAGCCTCTCGTTGAGGATCTGGATAATGGCGGACACACTACCCTGGCGTGCCTGCCGGAAAACATCATCAATAGACTGCAACATAGGAAAGTGAGTGCTCGTGGTAGAAACCCCAACCAAGTGATATGCCCCTGAAGCAAAACTTTGGATGGAAATTAACGTAGGGGTTCATCGTGCGATTGCGATGCCTGAAATTTTACAACACCTTGTTAAGACTATTCATAGACTGTTATATTTCGCCGCTAATGATTTGGTGGAACAAGATTAGACAGTAGCTATTAAATCTCCACCAAAACCTTTCCCATGAAACCTAAGGGATCTGCGGATTAATAAAATCCCAATTGTTGAGAAGGCTGGCTCTGCCAGCCTTCTCAACAATTGGGATTTTATTTTTTGCAGGTTCCTAACCTTTCCAATGAAACCTATAGATATAGCTAGGTACACATCAGAGTAGGACAAATAATTTTTGGGAAAGCGATGCACCGTGCCGCTTTCCCAAAATCATCATCCTGGTTCTGGGCTAAAAAGGGGCAAGAAGAAGCAACAAGGTATTGAAATAGAAAAGCAGGGCAAGTTCTAAAAAGAATCTGCCCTGCGACGGGGATATGAAATTGAGGAGAGTCAAAAAGAGCGATCGCTACAAACACCCACAACGTCCAATGTACTGATCCCCAAAAATCGTTTTTGGGAAAAGCCAGCCTCTCTAGAACCGGGTGAGGATGTAGATCAACGAGAACAAAACAATCCAGATGATGTCAACGAAGTGCCAGTAAATTTCTGCCATTTCGATCCCGGTGTGCTTGGTGGCAGAGTAGTGATTGGGACGGCGCGATCGCCACAACACACCCAAAATCAACAGCAAACCCACAAACACATGCAGCCCGTGGAAACCCGTCATCAGGTAAAAGCAATTAGCAAAAATATTGCTTGCCAAACCATAGCCCAGGGTCTTGTATTCATACACCTGACCTGCCAGGAAGATTGCCCCCATCACAGCGGTGAGGATGTACCACTTCCGCATTCCTGCGACATCATCTTTCTTAATGGCAGAGTCCCCCAGGTGAATCACAAAACTACTGGACACCAGAATGATGGTGTTAATAGCAGGCAGGATTAATTCAACCTCTGTGCCTTCGGGGGGCCATTGCTCGGCAATGCCCCGAAAGAACAAGTAGGCAGCAAAAAATCCGCCAAACATCAGCGATTCTGAAAGGAGGAAGGTGAGCAAGCCCCAAACCCGTAGATCTGGGTGCTCTTCATGGTGCGCCGCTTCGGCAGTAGGCGCGTTTACTTCAACGAAGTTGGAGTCGGTGGAAACGGTTGAACCTTGCATAAGCGGACTCAGTTAAATGCTAAAGGCAGATTAGAACTCAGATCAGAGCTATCAAGCAGAAGCGAAGGACAGCAGAAGCTTAATACAGACCCTCTTTAAAGTTTGTTTTCTACGATCTGAATAAAGGATACGAACACAAAAAACACTGGCTTAAACAGAATGATTGGAGCGTTTTCCCATAAAAACAAACTTGGAAAAACCGATCAGGGACATGCACCATCATCACAATCGGATGCCCCTAATGGTTACAGGTCAAGAAACCGGAGCATCTTCTGGTGTCTTCATCGCCCCTTCGTCCTCATGCTCATGCATGCCATACTCGTAGGGACCATAACGCACCACAGGCAACACTTCCCAGTTTTCGATGATGGGTGGCGAACTGGTCGTCCATTCCAGCGTCAGGGCATTCCAGGGGTTGTCTCCCGCTTCTGCACCCTGCTTCCAACTCCAGAGGATGTTGATGATGAAGGGAACGACGGAGAACGCCAGCAAAAATGCACCCGCAGTACAAATCTGGTTAATGAACGTGAACTGGGGATCGTACATCGCAACCCGGCGCGGCATCCCCTGTAAGCCCAGTTCGTGCATGGGCAGGAAAGTGAGGTTGGTGCCGATGAAGGTGAGGATGAAGTGGAGCTTGCCCAATCCCTCGTTCATCATGCGCCCGGTCATTTTGGGGAACCAGTGGTAGACGGCAGCGTAGATGCCGAATACAGAACCGCCAAACAGCACGTAATGGAAGTGTGCCACCACATAGTAGGTATCGTGGACGTGACCATCGAAGGCGGCGGTGCCCAGGGTAACGCCGCTGATGCCGCCGAAGACGAACATGGAAAGCAGCCCGACTGCAAACAGCATGGCACTGGTAAAGCGGATCTTGCCGCCCCAGAGGGTTGCCACCCAGCTAAAGATTTTCACCCCAGTGGGAACTGCCACAATCAGCGTAGAAACGGTGAAGAACAGGCGCATCCAGGGAGGAGTGCCGCTAGTGAACATGTGGTGAACCCACACGAACAAGCCGACCACGCAAATAGTGAGACTGGAGTAGGCGATCGCCTTGTACCCAAAAATCGGTTTGCGGGCATGAACCGGAACAATCTCAGACATGATGCCGAAGATCGGCAAAATCATCAGATACACCGCCGGGTGGGAATAGAACCAGAACAAGTGCTGGTAGATGATGACATTGCCGCCCTCATCGGGCTTGAAAAATGCCGTACCAAAGTTGATGTCGAACAGCAGTAGTACCAAACCTGCCGCCAGCACGGGGGTAGATGCCAGTGCCAGCACCGACGTTGCCACCATCGCCCAGCAGAACAGGGGCATATCCACCAGCTTCATGCTAGGCACGCGCATCTTGAAGATCGTCACCAAAAAGTTGACCGATCCCAGGATGGATGAAGTTCCCACCAGCACAATCGCCAGAATCCACATGGACTGAGCGGTATTCGCGGTAATGGTGCTCAGCGGCGGGTAGGAGGTCCAACCTGCCTGTGCGCCACCGAAGAAGAAACTCCCCAGCAACAGCAAGCCAGCGGGCGGGTTGAGCCAGAAGGCGAGGGCATTTAGCTTGGGAAATGCCATGTCTCGCGCACCAATCATCAGCGGGATCAGGTAGTTACCAAAACCACCGATCGCCGCTGGCACAATCCACAAAAAGATCATGATGGTGCCGTGGTTAGTCAAAAAGGCGTTATAGAGGGTGGGATCCAGGACATCGGGATCAGGCGTAGACAGCTCGGTTCGCATTGCCACCGCCATCGCTCCACCAATCAAATAAAAGATGAAGGACGTGACCAGGTATTGAATGCCAATCACCTTGTGGTCAACGTTGAAGGTGAAATAGTCGTACCACTTCCAGGCTTTGTGCTCGGAGTGGTGCTCGACCGTTCCAGAGTCCATTGGGATTTGGGCTTGAGCCATAACAGAAGGTGCTAAAAAGGCTTGGTTTACAGATTTTGAACAATGGGAAAAAGTGATACATCCTGTATCAGGGGATCAGGATTCGGATGCCTGGAGTTGGGCAAGTGCCTGGGCATCTACGCCGAGGCTGTCGGCGACGGGGGAAAGGTACTGGCGATCGCTCATCTCGGCGGTGCTCATCACGGGATTGACCACAACTTCCCCGACGGATGCCGTAGGGTTGGGCGCATTCTGAGCCACCCAGGTGTCGTAGTCCGCCTGTTCGTGGACAATCACCCGTGTCCGCATACCACCGTGGTAGCTGCCACACAGTTCCGCACAGACCACGGGATAGTCCCCCACCTTGGTGGCGGTGAAGCGTAAGCCCGTTTCCTCACCGGGGATCGCATCCTGCTTCAGGCGAAACTGCGGCACCCAGAAAGAATGGATGACATCCTGCGCCTTGATGCGGAGTTGCACCGTCTGACCCACAGGCACATGCAGTTCCCCCGTGATGATGCCGTTGTCGGGGTAATTGAATAACCAGGCATACTGCATCCCGGTTACATCCACTAGCAGGTCAGGCGCTCTGCCCGATCCCACCGGATTGGCACCATAGCCATATTCAATTTCACCTGGCTCAATGGTGGAGCCATCTGCCAGCACCATTGCGCCTTCCGTCAGCAACGGCAGGGTATCGCCCGCCACAGGCGTTTCACCCAGAGGAGCCTGAGCAACCACCGCTTCGGGATGGTGATGATGGCTCATCATGGGATGGCTGTCGGGAGCCAGACCGCCCATTTCCTGGAACACGTTGACGCTGTAAATGCCAACGCCAATCACGATAATGGCAGGGATCGCTGTCCAGAAGGCTTCGAGGGGCAGGTTGCCTTCGATGGGAATGCCATCGGAGTTGTCGCCCTTGGGTCGCCGAAAGCGAATCAGGAACCAGACAATCGCTCCTTGAACCACCAGGAAAAGAGCTGTGCCGATGGTCATCATCAGGTTGAACAGACTGTCTACCAGGGGTGCTTGCTCGGAGGCTTGCTCTGGCAGCAGACCGTGGTTTTGTCCCACCCACAAGCTAATGAGGGTGACAACAATACCGATGGTCAGGGTTATGAGAGAGGCTGGAATTTGCTTCATGAGTGAAGAATGAGGGGAAGAAACCAACGAGGAGCCGAAAAGGCAACGATGAACGCGGTGCGATCGCCCAGAGTTCAGCCGCTACCAATTCAAAAACTTTCTATCCAAAACGAAATCCATCAAAATTTGCTACGAAATCTTTATCTATTGCCAATTTTTGATTATTGCCAACTTGCGAGGTGGAATTGCTTGGATGACGTACCGGGCGAAACACGAATCTCGAACCTAAATCTCAAAACCTAAATCTCGAAACGATAAGTGCAAATGTGCAACGGAGTGCAACTAAGATACGTGCAAGCTATGCGTACAAATGAGAATGCGTACAAATGAGAATCAAGGGACTGGCTTTGAGCAACAACTTTTACAAAACTTTTTACAGAACCAAAGAAATCATTTTTTGCCAAATATCCCTTGCGCTAACCTGGCCTGGTCTTCACATTTTCCTAAGCATTACGACCTAGTAATATAAGTCGTTCCACAAAAACAGGCGAGGCGCGATCGCCTTTCTAATTGCATCTATTAAAAGTGCTCTTAGACCAGACCGCAAACCACCTTTACAGTGATACCATCTGTTTCTCGACCATCGAAGAAACTTATGATTTGCTTCAGATCAGAGTGATATTTCCCAGGAATCCAGCGATGTCTTGCAACGTAAAGATTTGCAACAGGAAGTAGGGGAATCCCAAAATCTCAGCCTTTGATGGGAGAGGTTTTCCCAATGCCGCGAAATGGAATCCTTTAACAGCCAGTGATCCGCTATAAATATGTGGCATAGCCACAGCATAGCGCGGGATTTCTCTGGCATGTTTTAGTTTTTTTTAAGGTTAATACAGCGAAAAGTGTGTACCACGCACCATGCAATCAGCGGCGTTGCAATATGTCTAAAAATGTTCCATTCCAAAAATTATCCGCCTACATTTGTAGTTGAGTTTTGAGGGCGATCGTACAGCCTATGGCGAAGGATTTCCTGGAAAAAGCTGGAGGGTTCATTTTGCGTTTTCGCAGCGGGCACTATGAACTCCTGCTTTTTCGTCGATCAGAACCCGACATCCCCTTTCAAATTCCGGGTGGCGGCGTAGAGCCAGGGGAAACGGTTGAGGCAGCACTGCACCGCGAAATTTGGGAAGAAAGTGGGCTGCTCAACCTCCCGGTGCGCCGCAAACTGGGCATATCTGAGCGCTGCCGCCTCAAAACCCAGGTCACGGTGCGGCGGCACTGCTTTCTGCTCGAAGCCCCCAGCGATACCGCCGACACCTGGGAACACATCATCCAGGGCACGGGCAATGATGCGGGGCGACGGGTTATCTACGGTTGGGTGCGCCCCCCGTTCTACTGCCCCCTGCCCGACAACTACAGCCTGTTTCTCAATCCCATCCACATTCCAGAGTTATACCAAGCCCTCGAAAACCAAAACCAGCTATTTTCATAGAGAAAGGCGTTAGAGTTAGCCTATAAATATTTTTCAGCAATTAAATTCGGCACTTAAATCCGACAATATAAATCCAAATAAATCCAACAATCCAATAAATGGCAATTGCCGTTGTCATGTTGTCTTCACCCTAACCCTCTTGCAACGGGAGTGGAGCTTGGAATCTTCTCCTCCGCTACCTTTGGCAGGAAAGAATAGGGCATAGGAGAATCCCTTTCGCGTATGCCAACCATTCGAGACTGAACTGGGGCGAGGCTGAAACCAACATTTTCCTTCTCAAGTTGCGAATGGATGGTAGGAATGAACGGCAAGCAAGTTACCCGAAAAGCCCTCTAATCAAGGTACAACGACTGATATTTCGCCAGTGCTACTGGTCAATTCCTGAAACTTCTCTATTACTTTTTTTACTCACTACTTATTCTACCTACTTTTCTTTCTAAGACTGGAACAATGGCAAATCCTCCAAATCGGTTTCTCGATTTATTCCGGTTTCTGTTGAGGCGCTGGGTCTTTTACCTGGTGCTGGCAGGGTTAACGGTGGGAACCTGTTTAGCAACTGCCCCCACACGAGCTGCATTGCCAGGGAATCCATCCAGTCCAACCCATGTAAGTGTATTGGAGCCATTGGAGGCATTGGAGCCATTGCCGGGAGGTGCAGCACCATCATTGATCCAGGGCGCTTTAGCAGAAGCCAAACCGCCAGCGATCGCCCAAGCCGATACACAATCCGATACTCAATCCAATACACAATCCAATACCCAAGCCACAACCCAGGAGCCGCTGGAGCAGGGCTATATCCTCTACCGTGCCGGACGCTATGCCGAAGCTGCCCGCACCCTGGAAGCCGCTGTGGAAGCTGCCCTAACGCCTCGCCAGGAAGCGATCGCCCTGCGCAACCTCTCCCTGGTCTACCAGGCTCTAGGACGCTGGGAAGAAGCCGAAACGTCGATTACCCGAAGTCTAGACATGATTCGAGGGGAAGCGGAACCCGATTCCCTGGCACTGGCTCAGGTTTTAGATGTATTGGGGCAGTTTGAGTTTTACCACCAAGGCGCGGATGCAGCCCTGGCAACCTGGGAAGAAGCGGCGCGGCTGTATGACGAAACGGGGGATGAAGCACGGGCAACCCAGGCGCAACTGAACCAGGCAAAAGCCCTGCAAGCGATGGGGTTCTATCAACAGGCGATCGCCCTGCTCAATGACTTGCAGGTAGCGGCTGACAATCAGCCCGACTCTCCCGAACAGGTAGAGCGTCTGCGATCGCTTGGCAATGCCCAGCGGGTTGCTGGCGATCTGGAAAACGCATGGGATTCCCTAAATGCCAGTCTAGAAATGGCAAATCGTCTCCAGTTAGCAGCAGACGCGAGGGCAGCAATCCATGAAGCGCTGGGAGGGGTTGCCTACACCCGTGGGAACTTTGAGCCAGCTCTGGCGCGTTATGATACGGCGATCGCCCTGGCAACCGCACCCCGCCTGCAAGTGCAGATTAACCTGAATCGGCTGCGGACGCTGCTAGCGCTGGCACGCCCGGAACCTGCCCTGGAGCTGGCATCTGCTCTCCAGGATGCTATCGAAGCCCTACCCCTGAGCCGCTTCAGCATCGAAGCCCGCATCAACCTGGGGGATAGCTGGTTGCAGTTGGCGCAGTTGCAACAACCCAGCCCAGCCCTGAATGAAGCAGCATCCCTGCTGGCGATCGCCGTTCAGCAATCGCGAGAACTGGGCGATCGCCGTAGCGAATCCTATGCCCTGGGAACCCTTGGCAAAGCCTATGAACAAGCCAACCAGTGGAACGATGCCAAGCCCCTCACTATCGAAGCCCTGCAACTGGTGCAGGCAATGGATTTTCCCGAACTGCGCTACCTCTGGGAATGGCAGTTAGGGCGAATCCTCAAGCAACAGGATAATCGGCAGGGGGCGATCGCCAGCTACAGCAACGCGATTGAAACCCTGCGTGCCGTGCGCCGTGACCTCGCTGCCATCAACCCTGAAGCCCAGTTTTCCTTCCGAGAAAGCATCGAACCTATCCACCGCGAACTGGTTTCTCTCTTGCTCGCACCCGATGCAAACCCCACCGATGAGGAGCTGGAAAAAGCCCGGTTTACCATTGAGTCCCTGCAATTAGCAGAACTCGACAACTTTTTCCGGGAAGCCTGCCTTGATGCCGAGTCGGTCGAAATTGACAACATCGACCAGCAGGCGGCAGTACTGTATCCAATTTTGTTGCCCGATCGCCTGGAAATCATCCTCGCTATTCCCAACGCACCGTTGCAACACTATCCTGTTCCCGTTTCAGAGGCGGAAGTGGGTTTAGCCAGTCGGGAGTTTTTGCGCCAGGTTCGCAATTCCCGTTCTGTGGTGGTTGGCGTCCAGCTAGCCGGGGCACAGTTCTATGACTGGTTGGTGCGCCCTGTCGAGCAAGCGATCGCCGATAGTGGTCTCAAAACCCTGGTGTTTGTGCCGGATGGGGTGCTGCGGAACCTGCCCCTGGCAACGTTGTACGATGGTGAACAATATCTGATTGAGAAATATGGAGTAGCGATCGCCCCTACCCTCCAGTTGCTTGAAGCAGGACCCCTGAGAAATGATTCCCTGACGGCGCTGATGGGTGGTCTCAGCGAAAGCGTCCAGGGCTTTACCCCGCTCCCTGGGGTGGAATCTGAATTGGAGCAGTTGCAAGATATTATTGCGGCGGATGTGATTCTCAACACTGGCTTTACCAACGAGGCGATCGCCGAGCGCATCCGCGAAGTCCCCTTCCCCATCGTTCACCTCGCCACCCACGGGGAATTTAGCTCCAACGTCGAAGATACCTACATCCTCACCTACAGCGATCGCCTCAATATCAATGAACTGCGCCAACTCCTGCAATCTGCCGATGTGGAGAGGGGGCAGCCCATCGAACTCCTGGTGCTGAGTGCCTGCCGCACTGCTCTGGGGGATGACCGTGCCGCCCTGGGGTTGGCTGGGGTTGCCGTGCGATCGGGAGCCCGCAGCACCATCGCCTCCCTCTGGTATGTCAGCGACGATGCCACCTTCCGGCTCATGGTCGCCCTTTATGCTAACCTCTCACGCCCCGGCATCAGCAAAGCCGAAGCCCTGCGCCAGGCACAAATAGCATTGATTAATGGCGAAACAGAATTTGTTGTGGGTGGAGGGGCTCGTGGTCCCACCCGCACTGTTAGCCTGGGTAAGCGGTTTGGAGATGTGCTTGAACCCATCAGCCAGGAGCTTTCTCATCCCTATTATTGGGGTGCATTTACGCTCGTTGGCAACTGGCAATAAATAGCTGTTTTAGATGATAAATTTTGGCTAGGTGTTGCGTCTTCGATCCCCCTGGCTTCTCACCTGGCTTCTCACTCTGTTATCCCCCAGTCTTACTTTTAGAGAGGAATTGGAGAGGAATTAATCGCCAGTCGCTCTATTATGCGGACCATCAAGTTGTGCCGACCATCAGTTTGCCGACCATCAAGTTTGCTGACCATCAAATCAAACTGTAAAACGATTTGTTATGTCCCATCCACCCAGGCTCCGAATTCCTCTGATGCTCGCGGCAACCCTTGCGATCGCTACCCCTGCGGCGATCGCGCTCCCCTTGTCACAGCCTCCTGCACCGCCCTTGCAACTTGCCCAACAGCTCAGCTTTCCCGTAGAAAACATTCGTCCTTCGCGGGGGCGCATCAGCGGCTTCTCTCGCGGCAACCGCTGCGAGGAAAATTCTGACGCCCTGCCCCTCACCCCCCTCATCCCCCTAATGAATGAGGAGGAAACGTTTACCACCACCTATACCCATCCCCGGTTTTATTTCTACATCCCTGAAAATGGGGGAGCCGAAGCAGAGTTTTACCTGAACAATGAAATCGGCAATGCCATTGTTGCTTTAACAATCCAGTTACCCCCTGAAGCAGGCATCATTCAGGTCAGCTTACCCGACTCCGCTCCGGCGCTAGAACTGGGCAGAACCTACCGCTGGAATTTGCAACTGACATGCAACGATACTAGCCGCTATGCCCTCAACAACGGCGTAGTACAGCGGGTGCCAATGGCACCAACGGTTGCCAACCAACTGAACCAGGCAGATCCCCGCGATCGCCCCAGCATCTATGCCAGGGCGGAACTGTGGTACGAGACGCTGGATGCGATCGCCACCCTGCGCTATGCCAACACCAATGATCGCAGCCTGGAACTCGATTGGCAAAGCTTACTGGAATCGGTGAACTTAGGGGCGATCGCCACCGCTCCCCTACTCAACCCCAGCACCTTTTCCATAGAACCCATGGAGACACAGCCCTACCAGTTCGCCCCACGGGATATATCCCAGTAAGGGATTTGCGGATTAATAAAATCCCAATTTTTGAGAGAGAAGGCTGGCTCTGCCAGCCTTCTCTCTCAAAAATTAGGATTTTGTTTTCTTGCAAGTGCCTAATCCTCCAGGAGCTACATAAGAAAATAAAGAACCCATTTTGGGAAAGTGGGTGCAGCTAAGACGCACCCGCTTTCCCAAAATGGGTTCTTTATTTTTTTGAGCACTCTCAGTAACCCTGTACATGGAACCACGACATCAAGCAACCCAATCGCTTCCATAAGACAATACCTTTGCCATTTTTTTCAAACCCTTGATTTTGCGTGCGTGAGGCGCACGCAAAATCAAGGGTTTGAAAAAAATGGCGAGCATGTTGATAAAAAGATTCGTGAGAAAACCTATTTACAACAAACTTCTCCAGTTATTTTGTGGAAGTACAATTGTTAAAAATTTGGGCGATCGTCAGTCCCCTCTCATCCGATTGGAAGACATGCCCCCAAGCAATCTCTATCGGAACAATGCCTCACTCTGATTCAGGAACGAGGCTTTAATCAAGTCCAAATTCTTGTGAAACAGGCATCTTGCCTGACCTGGAACAGAACAGACAGAGTGGCTTAGCCCACTTTATTAAAGCGACGCTCCTGAGCCAAAAACCGCTTTCCCTCTAGCCCCCTGGAAGCTTAATATGCGTGCATCTAGTACTTTTGCCCTGTTCGTACTGGCTAATCTGGTTTACGTCTCCCCGGCTCACGCACAACTCATTCCTGACGACACGCTAGGCGTTGAAGCCTCAGAGGTCGTCCCTATTCAACCTGGACAGGCGGAAATTGACGGGGGTGCTCTTCGGGGCAACAACCTCTTCCACAGCTTCAGCGAGTTTAATGTAGAAGACGGCGGCAGCGTCTACTTCCGTGACCCGGCTGAGGTTGAAAATATTCTCACCCGCGTGACGGGCGACAATGCCTCCAACATCCTGGGAACGCTGGGCGTACAGGGCGATGCCAACCTGTTTTTGCTCAACCCCAACGGCATCATCTTTGGTCCCAATTCGTCGCTGGATGTGCAGGGTTCATTTGTGGCGAGTACAGGCGATCGCTTGGAGTTTGCGGATGGCAGTACCTTCAGTGCGGTTAATCCAGACGGGGCACCACTGCTAGAGATGAATGTTCCTATTGGGTTGCAGTATGGAACGGGGCGATCGGGTTCCATTATCAACGCAGGTGAACTCACCGTTGACCCAGGCGAAAACCTCACCCTGACTGGGGAAACCGTCATCAATACCGGAACGTTAACGGCTCCAGGGGGAGAAGTGGCGATCGCCGCCATCTCCGGTCCCCTCGCTGACCCACCATCCGGCACAACAAATATTCAATTGGGCGCTCAGGGGCAGATCGTCGAAATTACCTCCCTGGCAGACCTCCAACTCCCCGATCGCCCCAACGACGCCCCAACAGTGCCAGAACTGCTTGCCAACACCGATGCAGATTTAGGCTTGGCACTGACGGAGGACGGTCAGGTCATCGTTGCTGACTCTGGCACCGTCATTCCCACCGAGTCCGGCGACACGCTTCTGGTCGGCGGGTTGGATGCTGCCAATTTAGAAACGGGTCAGGTAGGTGGACGGGTGCAGGTGTTGGGCGATCGCGTCGCCCTGGTCGATAGTGCCCAAATCGATGTGTCTGGAGATGCCGGGGGTGGCATTGCCCTGATTGGTGGTGACTTTCAGGGACAAGGCAGCGTCTTAAATGCGCAGCGTACCTACATCGGCTCTGATGTCACCATCAACGCTGATGCGATAACGGCTGGTAACGGTGGTCAAGTTATTGCGTGGGCAGATGAAGCCACTGGATTTTATGGCACTATCAACGCTTCAGGAGGGGAAACAGCGGGCAATGGTGGGTTTGTTGAGGTGTCTGGAAAACAAGATCTGCTCTTTAGAGGCACTGTGGATGTAGGGTCAATAGCGGGCAATATTGGGACACTATTGCTTGATCCCACGGACATCACGATTGTTAATGGTGATGGTGCAGCCAATGATAATGAGCTAAATGCTGAGGTACCTGCGGGTGGAGAATTGGGTCAAATTTTGAGCGGAGATCCTGGAGGAGCTTTTACAATCTCTGAAGCCCAATTGGAAGGTTTAGACGGAAATGCCACTGTCATCCTCCAGGCAACAAATAATATTACGATTAACGACCTGTTAGATAATACCCTCAGCTTTGCTCGAGGAACCGGAACCATTGAACTAAGCGCAGATGCAGACCAAGATGGTGTCGGCGCATTCACCATGAATGCTGCCGACACCATTCAAACCAATGGGCGAGATATTACCATTTCTGGAGCTACGCTGACAGTAGGCAATATTGATACAACGATATCGTCTACAGTGGCGATCGATGTGGAAGCAGACGGCCCTATCCCCCAGGGCGCACCATTCAGTACTAGTGGCGTAGCCCAGTTTATATTTAATGTTCCTGAGGGCCTTGGGACAATTCAAGACCTGGATGTTAGGTTTTCAGCTCGACATACCTATGTAGGAGACTTACGTGTTACCTTAACTAATCCTGGCAATATATCCGCAGTATTATTCGACAGTGTCGGAGGTTCTGGCGACAATTTTCAGGATACGGTACTTGACAGCGATGCTTCAGTCCCCATTCAAAATGGATTTGCACCGTTTAATGGAACTTATACGCCTCAAGATAACTTACAAAATAATTTAGATACTATCTTTGCGCCCCAAAATGCAGAAGGTGAATTCATCGGAGATCCGACAGGTACATGGACGCTCACGGTTGACGATCAACTCGGAGGGGATTCCGGGCGACTGTTTCAGGCAGGAGACCCTGCCCCGTGGGGCACTGCTGCTGGGACGCAGCTTTTAATTACAGGCAATGCTGCCACAGGCGATGGCGGAACTATTAATTTAACAGCCACTAATGGCAACATCACAGCAGGAGATTTGATTGCGTCGAGCCGTGGAGGAGTTGGGGGAAATATCGAAGTTGCTGCTACTGGAGGTGATGTCACTCTCACGGGTAGCCAAATCATTAGCAATAGCGTGAATGATTTGGGTGGATTCAACAATATTCGCATCCAGGCTACAGAAGTGGTAGCAGCAGACGGAGCATCTTCTGGTGGTTCGGTGGAGATGGATCAGGCTAACGTGAGCGTTGAAAACACACTTAATGGATTTGCAGGGGATATTTTTGTTGCAGCTGATAATGACATCAACATCACAGGCAGCACTTTATCAGCCAATGGAAATTTTGGGCGTATTTTTGTAGGCGCGATTTCACCTGATTTCAGTGGAGGAAATCCTGAAAGGGTTACCATTCGAAACAGTCAACTTACCTCCTCAAATGCCAATATCAATGGGGCTGAAGATGCAGGAGAAATTGAGATTCAAGCCCTTAACAGCGTCTTTATTGGTGAGCAGAGTTCTTTGGTCAGCACGACCATCGGAGATGGTATTGGTGGACTTATAAACATAGATGCAGGAACAGCGATTACGATTGGAGATGCTGAACTCACTGAGAATGCTCAAACCTTAATTGATGCCTCCACACGGGGCGCGGGACCAGGTGGAGATGTACAACTCGATGCACCAACCATTACGCTACAGAACAGTGCGTCTTTAAACGCATCCACCTTCGCTGGTGGAGAAGGCGGCACCATTTCTATCGGCCAAGATCCAGAACAACCCCGCCCCATGGACGTAATTCTAGAAGGGGGAGCCACGATTTTTGCAAATCCTGAACAAGACAGTTCTGGACGTGGTGGAAATGTTGCTATAAATGCAGATAATGTGTCTTTGGACGGCAGTAACATTGATACCCGCGTGCGTCTGAGGGCATCTGGTCAGGGTGGTCTGATTGACATTGATGCAGACGAAATTACGTTAAGTAATTTCTCAACCATTGATGCTGGAACTTCAGGCACAGCGAGAGGGGGCGGTGTTGAACTTACGAGCAGTAGAGGAATTCAGCTAGTTGATAATAGCCGGATTTCAGCAGACACCCAATTTAGCGGTACTGGTGGAACGATTACTCTGAGTTCAGAGTTTTTATCACTTCAAGGTAACTCTATCTTAGATGCCAGTACTAGCAGTGAAGGATTAGGAGGTGATATCAGCATTACAACAACAGGGACTCATTCTTTCGAGACCCAGACAGATACCGGGGCGATCGCCCTTCCAGGTGCCTCCAATACCCAAACTGAGAACTTTGGCATTTTTCTGGATAACAGCATCATTCGAAATGTGGCGGACTCCGGCGCAACAGCAACGGGAGGGAATGTTGAAATTACAACAGACTCTCTCGCCCTCAGAAATGGTGCCCGCATTTCAGCTCAAACCGTTGGGGCATCCAGCGCAAACGCTGGGAACGTTTCCATCACGGCTACCCGTCTGATTGATATTCGAGGAAGAAATAACCTTGGTTTCAACAGCGGAATTGCAACATCATCAGAAACACCCACCAGTGGATCTGGCGGAAATATCACTATTAATGAAGGGACTGCTCAGGGAACATTGACTCTTGCAGACAATGGATTCTTGAGTGCATTGACCCGTAGTAATAGCGCTGATGCAGGCAATATCAGCGTCAATGTTGAAACCCTAACCCTTGAGCGCGGCGGACAAATCGTCACAGCCTCAACAACATCACGCAGTGCCGGAGAAATTATTATCAATGCAACTGAACAAGTTCAGATTAGTGGCGAAGGTACTCCTTTCACCTCCAGTTCTCCCTTTATCGATACCAATACGCCAATACCTCTGACATTTGGGACAGTCGTGGATGAGGGACTTCAAGAAATATTTGATGGTGCCTCGTATGCATTGCGTCCTAACGAAGAAGGAACAGGTAATTTTGCCTATTTCTCATTCCAGGTCACAAGCGGAAACAGTCGAGGTGTTTTTGATATCGATAATGGATTTACTGATGGCCGTGCAGACAGCATTGACACAGAACTTTTCCTGTTCAATCAAAATACAGGTTCCCTACTCGCCAGCAATGATGACGCTAGTACTAACTTAGGTGAGGGCGGGAGCGCAAGTTTTCTCGATTCCTTTATTGATTTTACTTTTGCTGAGCCGGGATCTTATGTGATTGGTGTCGGACGCTTTAATTCATCGGCATCTGATGGAGCGCTCATTAGTGGTGCAGCCCCTCTCATGGGTCAGACATACGATTTAAGAGTGTCTCTCCAAAATGCAGATGATGGCTTTGATACAGTCACTTCAGAGGAAAATCCTAACCCTAACTTAGGATTAAGCAGTGGGTTATTGGCTGAGGCCACTGGTGAGGGGGGCAACGCTGGTTTAATTACAATCGAGGCCCCTGAACTTAATATTTCTGATGGGGGTAGAGTAGCTTCAACAACTCTCTCTGGAACAAGTGCTGGCATCGAGATTAATGAAGTAGCTTCTCTAGATGTACAAAACGGCGAGATCATAACATCAACACAAACAGGAATAGCTGGGAATATCAACATTAATGCCAGCGGAACAGTAGCAAATCGTATTGATTTACAACAAGGTGGACGTATTGCAGCTGAAGCAACAGGGAATGACGTAAATTCTCGTGCAGGGAATATTGAGATCAATGCACGAACCATTGACCTGGCAGATGAGTCAGAAATTGCTACACGAAACGTTGCTTCAGAGATTCCAAATAATGAACGGGAGCAATTTGGCAATATTCGCATTGAAGGAGCAACCACACTCTCTGCGAACAATAGCTTGATTACAGCATCCACTGAAAGTGGTACGGCAGGAAGCATTAACATTACAGCCAACGCAGGGGAAAACCCAGCTGTCACTTTAAGTGGCATCAATTCAAGCGAAGGAGCTGGAGGCGTTATTGCGGAAGCCACAAATGGAGGCAGTGCAGGCGATATTATCCTCAACACTGGAAGCCTAACTGTTAACGCAAATGCTCAAATCACAGCACGAAGTGTTGTCTTGGATATTGATGGCGATGAAGGGCCAGATACAGATGGAGTCAGCACAGGAACAGCAGGAACTGTTGACATTACAGCTAATGGAGCTGTTACTCTCACGAATGCCCGAATTTCGACCACAAATGAAAATGCACCTGGTGGTCAAGATTTTGGCAACATTAGCATTGAAGGAGCAACCACAATCTCTGCGACCAATGGCTTGATTACAGCATCAACTGCAGGTGGAAACGCAGGGAATATCGAGATTGATGCCTCTGAATCTATTGTTCTAAACGGTGTTATTGGCGATCGCGGTGGGATCATTGCGGAAGCAACAGAAGGTGGCAATGCCGGAAGCGTTGAGGTTACCACTCCGTCTTTGAGCATGTCCCAAGGAGCACGCATCTCCACGACTATTGAAGGTAACAACGACACGGCATCAGCAGGTAACGTCACCATCAATGCTCGGGATATTGATGTGACAGGTGAAAACACCGAGATCTTGGCTAATACGAGAGGTTCAGGTAATGCTGGTAATCTCACAATTCAACCAAATGCTGGTCAATTGTTAAGTATTGACCTGTTAGAAGGTGCAGAGATTTCCGCATCTACATCAGAGGCTGGTACTGGAGGAACCCTGACCCTAAATGGGTCTACCACGGGTGATGGTTCGGGATCTATCGTCATTACCTTTTCTGATATGGCAGAAATCTCTGCCTCTACTTCTGGGACTGGTGATGGCGGCGACCTAATTTTGAATGGACGTGACCTAATTGATTTGCAAGGCAATGGACAAATAACTGTTGCGTCTACAGGGATCTTTGAAGGCGCTGGTAATGCTGGAGGTTTAGAGATTAATACTAATCAACTAAGTCTTGCAAATGGCGTAAGAATTTCTGCCTCGACCATTACAAGTGATGGAACCCCTGTAGATCTAATTAACCTGGATACCCCCCTCCGGATTATTAACTCTCGAATTGAAGCCTCAACTAGAGATGGAAATGCGGGAAGTTTGATTGTCCAAGCCCCCTCGATTTTGCTAAGTGGTTTTCTTAATAGTGAAAACAGCATCTTACCAGCAGGCCTCTTTGCTGAAGCAACGGGTGAAGGTAATGCGGGCTTCATTGCTATCTCAACAGGTCGTCTAGTTGTTGAAAATGGTGCACAGGCTGCGATCTCAACTCAATCTGGTACAGGTAGAACCTTAGCGGTTGTAGCAGATTCAATTGTGCTAGGAAATGAAATTGATCAACCTTTAACTGTTCCGACTCCTCTAACTGATACAGGGTTGTTTGCAAGATCCAATGATGGAACGAGTGGTGATATCACTGTCAGCAATCTGAACACTCTTAGGATTCAAGATGGTAGCCAGCTATCTACAACTACAGAGTCAGGTATAGCAGGCACAATCAACATCAACTCTGTTAGCCCGACGGCTAATGACAGTATTGATACTGATTTAGACATTGAAGAGCCTGATACTCCTGCTGAATCAATCATTATTGAAGGTCGTGGCAGCACCTTATCGGCTCAAGCAAATTCACCTGGAGGTGTGGCAGGCAGCGTTATCTTGAATGTTGAATCTTTGTTTGTTGATAATGAAGGTAGCCTCTCGGCATCTAACATTGATGATGCAGCTAATATTGATGATGGAGAGAGAAGCAGTGTAATTATTAATGGTTTGAATTCTCTCCGGCTTGCCAACAGTGGTAGAATCACCGCCGAAACAGAGCAAGGAATAGCCGGAAATGTTGAGATCAATGCCCAGGGAGGCACTGTTGAATTATCTGGCACAGGTACTTTGCTCTCAGCTCAAGCTACAGGGCAAGGAGGAACAGCAGGTAGTGTCAATTTAGAAACTCAGCAGCTAACGATCACGGATGCAGCAATCCTGACCGCACAAGCTACCCAAGGAACAGGAACGGCTGGCAATGTTTTTGTAGAAGCCCAACGGGTCACCGTCGCCGATAACGGGACTCTTTCTGCCTCCAATATTGATAGTGGGCAAGGTGGCAATGTCAACCTTACTGGTTTAGTCACGTTAGAAGTTCTTAGCGGAGGTTCTATCACAGCTTCTACGGAAACGGGGCAAGCTGGTGACGTGCAAATAAATACCAGAGAAGGCGATCGCTCCATCGAAACATTTTTCATTCCCGTCGAAACAATGCTTATCGATGGAGAAGGCTCCCGTATTGCTGCCGAAGCAACCGGGAATGGCGGTAACGCAGGCAGTGTTCAACTGAATGTTCGTGACCTGACCGTGAGTAATGGTGGCGAAGTTACAGCATCGACCCTGTCGGGTACCAGCGGGGGGGTCGCTCTATCGAACCTCAATACGCTGAATGTGCTGGCTGGTGGAAGTATTACTGCTTCTACCGAAACTGGAGAAGCGGGAGATGTGCAGGTAAATGTAGGGGAAGGGGATGCCCCTGTCAATACAATTCTCATCCGTGGAGAAAACTCTCGTATTGCAGCTGAAGCAGAGGATAGAGCTAACAGAGTGCAAATTGGAGCAGGTAGCGTTCAACTGAATGTCCGTGAGCTGACGGTGCGTAATGGCGGCGAAGTTACAGCCTCTAACCAATCGGGCACCAGCGAGGGGGTTTTTCTATCGAACCTTGATACCCTGAATGTGCTTGCTGGCGGAAGCATCACTGCTTCTACTGAAACTGGAGTAGCCGGGGATGTTTTGATCAATGCCGGGGAGGGCGATCGCCCTGTCGAAACCATTCTCATCCGTGGAACAGGCTCTCGAATTGCAGCTGCAGCGACGGGAAATGGCGGTGGTGCAGGTAGAGTGCAACTCAATGTCCGTGACCTGACCGTACGTAACAGCGGTGAAATTACAGCCTCCAATCAATCGGGTAACAGCGAGGAGGTTGCTCTATCAAACCTCAATACTCTGAATGTGCTTGCTGGCGGAAGCATTACTGCTTCTACTGAAACTGGAGAAGCGGGAGATGTGTTGGTGAATGTGGGCGATCGCCCCGTCAATACAGCGCTCATTCGTGGAGAAGGCTCCCGCATTGCAGCTGAAGCTACCGAGAATGGCGGCGATGCAGGTAGCGTGCAACTGACTGTTCGTAACTTGACGGTACGTGATGCTGGCGAGATTACAGCATCCAATCAATCCGGAAACAGCGAAGGAGTTACTTTATCTAACCTCAATACCCTACATGTGAGCGAGGGTGGAAGCATTACGGCTTCTACCGAAACTGGAGAAGCTGGCAATGTTTTGGTAAATACGCAAGAGGGCGATCGCCCTGTCGCATCAATCCGAGTGGGTGGAAACAGGTCTCGGATTGCGGCTGAAGCGGCTGGAGGGGATGGTGTTGCTGGAAGCGTACGGCTTAATGTACAAGCTCTTACAGTGCTTGATTCGGGAGAAGTCAGTACTGCCAACGAGGCTGGAACCAGCCAAGGGGTTTTCCTAAGCCGTCTTGATAGGCTCACTATGCTTAGAGGTGGTAGCATTACAGCCTCCACCGCGAGGGGAATAGCGGGAGATGTTGAAATTCTCTTGCAACCTGGAGGAAGAGTGAGCCTCAATGACAGTAGCCAAATTGCCTCAGAGGCAAATAATGACGGGACAGCCGGAAGCGTAACTCTTCGCAACAGCCGATCGCTCACCCTCGATAACGGCTCCAGCATTAGCGTAAGTAGTAATGGGGACGGTGGTTCTGGTCAACTAACGATTGACAGTGGACGGGTGAGGTTGAGTGAGCGATCGCGCATTGCTGCCGAAACGGAAAACGGGGAAGGTGGCAGCATACAGTTCCAAAACTTAAACACGCTAATCCTACGGGGGAACAGTGCGATTTCCGCATCCACAGAAGGCGGTCAAGCAGGCAGTGTGAACATTCCTCTTCAGACAGGTGGAACCGTGCGGCTGAATGACGGCAGCCAGATTGAATCTGCTGCAACAGCAGGTGGACGGGCAGGCAGTTTGGCTTTGCAGAACGGGCGATCGCTCACCCTCGATAGTCGCTCCAGAATTAGCGTAAGTAGCACTCAGGGCGGTGGTTCTGGTCAACTAACGATTGACAGTGGACGGGTGATGTTGAGTGAGCGATCGCGCATTGCTGCCGAAACGGAAAACGGGGAAGGTGGCAGCATACAGTTCCAAAACTTAAACACGCTAATCCTACGGGGGAACAGTGCGATTTCCGCATCCACAGAAGGCGATCAAGCAGGCAGTGTGAACATTCCTCTTCAGACAGGTGGAACCGTGCGGTTGAACGGCGGCAGCCAGATTGAGTCTGCTGCAACAGCAGGTGGACGGGCAGGCAGTTTGGCTTTGCAGAACGGGCGATCGCTCACCCTTAATAATGGCTCTGGCATTAGTGTGAGAAGTACACGGATCGGTGGAGCAGGGCGGCTATTTCTTGATAGCCAGGAAGTCAGCTTGGACAATGGCTCCAGCATCACTGCCACAACCATAAGAGGGGAAGGCGGTAATATTCGACTACGAAATACAGAAACTCTTGCATTGGATGGTACTAGCCGGATCTCCGCTTCTACTCGAAGTGGAGAAGCCGGAGATGTCCGAGTTATTCTGGCTCCTGAAGGATCACGGACTATTACACTAGACAACAGTAGCCAGATTGCGTCCGCCGCCAGAGAGGGTGGACGAGCAGGAGATGTGACTTTACAGAATGGGCGAGAACTTAGACTAAATGATGGTTCAAGCATCAGCGTTAGCAGTCCCAGCGGAGAGGCTGGCAGGTTGATAATTACTACCGAAAGAGCCTATCTCGATAACAGCCAAATCACTGCTCAGACAGGGCAAAGTAGCGCATCTCGCTCGGAAGCCGCTAACATTCAACTACAAGGACTCGACCTCTTGTTGATGGAAAATGGAAGTTTAATCTCGGCAGAAGCTCTAGGAGATGCAACAGGAGGCAATATTCGCATTGATGCCGCAGATGGATTTGTCATCGGCATTCCCTTCGAAGATAACGACATTATTGCAAATGCTAGAGAGGGAAATGGCGGGCGAATTCGGATTCGCACGAATCGGATTCTGGGATTTGAAAATCCTACAGAAGAAAGATTGGATCCTGATACATTGCGAGGTAATCAAAGAAATGATATAAACGCGAGTTCCAGGTCTGGCGTCTCTGGTACCGTTGCCCTCGATACCTTGAGTATTGACCCTACTCAGGGCTTAGCTGTTTTGCCAGGAACTATCGTAGATGCCTCTAACCAGATTGGGCAGGTCTGCCCTACGGGACCGGGAGCTTCAGAGCAGTTGGGGCGCTTCGTTATTGTGGGGCGGGGGGGGATTGCGCCCAGTCCGTTCGGGTTGCAGGAAGACCTGGGGTTCTCGGTGGATTGGATGCGGGATGGGGAAGCGGGGGTTCCGGCTGCGGGAGCGGTGATGGAGGATGAAGCTGGGCGATCGCAGCATCCCTTTGTGGAGGCGGATGGTTGGCAGGTGGGACCGGATGGGCAGGTGCAGTTGGTGGCGAGTTCGGCTCCCAATGTGCAGGTGGGCGCAGACTCCGTTTGCCCCTGATACGATAGCGCTATGCCCCCAGAAGCAGGATGGTAATTTTTGGGAAAGCCCCGCACCGCAAGGCTTTCCCAAAAATTACCTGTCCATTCTCGCCATTTAGAAAGAATATCTCCAATTTGTTTGAAGGAGGGCGTGGCTGAGCCGTGCTCTCCTTCAAACAAATTGGAGATATTCTTTTCTGGAAATCGCTTTAGAACAGGAAGAATTGGAACAGGAGGCTGGCAGCGCTGCTGACGAAACCCATGAATTGCCCATTGCGTTGGGCGCGGGCGGCGTCTTCTTCGGCTTCGATCGCCGCTTCTTGCATAGCTTCGACCCCTGCCACAAACTCGGCAGAGATCTGCTGCCCCTGGAAGCTACCGACCTGGGTGTAGAGGCGTTCGGCGCGGCTACCATCGACGATCGCCCCATCCCAGTCATCCATCTGGAAACGGACGATGCCCCGTGCCAGATATGCGGCGGGGAGTTCGGGGTCACGGGCGATCGCCTCCTCCAGATAGCGCATTGCCCCTTCAAAATTGCCCCGTTGCCCTTCAATCATTGCCCAACGGTAGTAGCCCTCGGCATCCATGACGCTGTCGGGTAAACCGATAGCCCGCTGGAAATTGGTCCCTTCCAGGCTGGCATCTGCCAGGTTGGCTCCGGTGAGGTAGGCTTCCTGGAGGTTGGCTCCGGTGAGATTGGCTCCGCTCAGGTCAGCGCCCGTGAGGTTAGCGTTATTGAGGATCGCCCCAGTGAGGTTGGCATTGCGGAGGTTGGCGTTGCGGAGGTTGGCGCGGCTGAGATTGGCTCCGCTCAGGTCTGCATTCTGCAAATTGGCTCCTGCCAAGTCCCCATACACCAGCCCTGCCTGAAACAGGTCACAGCCCGGACACTGGCGGGTAGAGAGCAACTGCCGCAAGTGTTCCAGGTTTTCGGCACGGGCAGGCAGTGCGCCCAGTGGCAGGGCAAGAACCAGAGCCGTGAGGATGGGAAGGGGTCTGGGCATGGGTTTCCTCCAGGAAAGTTGCCGGGACGTATTGCCGGGACGTATTGCCGGGACGTATTACCGGGACATATTGCCGGGACATATTGCCGGGACATATTGCCGGGACATATTGCCGGGACAGGCTGCCGGAAATGGTACCAGATGAAGGGATGGACGGAGATGGAGAATTGTCCGTTCCCACTCCGTTGAAATTTTCATCCAGGATAGCGCTCAGCCCGGAGAATTCGACAAGATTATTTGGCAGCCATAATCTCCAGGAGACGGGTGGCGAGGCGATCGCACACTCCCCGTTCCCCCATTGCCTGTTGCACCCGCTGGTAGCCCGCCAACATCTGCTGGCGGGCATCGTCATCCTGGAGGAGGGTTAATGCCTTCGAGCTAACCGCCTCTGGTGTCGCCAGATCCTGCAAAAACTCCGGCACGATGTCCTCCATTAGCACCAGATTCGTGGGAGACATGTAAGGAATGGAGAATTTTAGAAGGTTGCGGGCGATCCAGGCGGTCAGCGGGTTGAGGCGATAGACCACGACCTGGGGCACATTCATCAGGGCAATTTCCAGGTTCACCGTGCCGGACTTTGTGAGGGCGAGGTCGGCGGCGGCGATCGCCATTTGGGACGACGGCTCTACCAGGGTTGCCCGCAAGCCAAACCGCTCGATGGTTTGGGTCAAGGCTGGGCGAAACGCCTCCTGGCTAACGGGAACCCAAAAATGCGCTTTGGGCATTGCCGCCTGGATGCGTTGTGCCGCTGCTGCCATCACCGGGAGGAGGTAGGTGATTTCCTGGCGACGGGAGGCGGGAAGGAGGGCGATCGCCACCTGCTCTGGGGGAATCCCCAAGGTCTGCCGTGCCACCTCACGGGAGGGGAAGTTCGCCGCCTGGTCTACCAGCGGATGCCCCAGGTAGGTCACGTTGCCGCCCCACTTTTCGTAGTAGGACGCCTCTTCGGGGAAGACAGCAAAGATTTCGTCACTGATGCGGATGATGCGGCGGGTATTGCCTGCCCCTGCCGACCAAACCCACTCCTGGGGGGCGATGTAGTAGACCGTAGGCACACCCGGTAATTCCTTGCGGGCAAATTGCCCCATTGCCAGATTGGGAGCCAAATAGTCAATCATCACCACCAGATCTGGGGGATGCTGTTTCAAATAGGCTTTAGCCCGACGCTGAATCGTCAGGGTAGGAAGCAAGTAGGGCAGGGATTCAAAAATACCAATGGAGCCGACGGCGGTGGTGTTTGCCAACAGGGTTGCCCCGGCGGCAGCCATGCGATCGCCCCCCAGCGCCAGAATCTCCAGCTCTATGCCCCGCTCTGCCGCCTGTCGCCGCAATGCCCGGATCAGCAATGCCCCTTGCAGATCCCCTGAAACTTCCCCCGTGCTGATGAAGATCCGTGCCATCACGCTTCACCATCATGCCTCGTCGGGCTGTTGCTGAACCCGTGCCCGCCGCCCAGGAATCACACCGCGCCGACCGGGTTGCTGCGATCGCCACAAAAACTGATGCAAATATTGCACATGGGGATTGTCGGCTAGCAGTTCGAGTTCCTGCAACGCCTGACTGAAGGGTAAGCCAGAACGATAGAGCAAGCGATAGGCTTTTTTCAGCAAGGGCAAATCGGGAGTCAGTCCAGAGCGCTTGAGTCCAACCAGGTTGAGCGATCGCACCCGCGACGGATTGCCTTCCACCAGCATGTAGGGCGGCACATCCCGCTCGATCCGGCTCATCCCACCCACCATCGAATACCGCCCAATATGTACAAACTGATGAACCCCCAACACGCCGCTGAGACGGGCTTTCGATTCAACATACACATGCCCCGAGAGGGACACCGCATTAGAAATGATGATCTGGTCTTCCAGGACGCAATTGTGCCCAATGTGGACATACGCCATCAGCATATTGTTGTCGCCAATCACCGTCGCTTCCCCGGCAAAGGTGGCACGGTGAATCGTGACATACTCGCGAATGACGTTATTGTTGCCAATTTTTACCAGGGCGGTTGAGCCGTCGTACTTCAAGTCTTGCGGCTCCATGCCGATGGCAGCCCCGACAAAAATGTGGTTATTGTCTCCAATCTCAGTCCAGCCATCCAGGACGACGTGGGGACCAATCACCGTGTCGCGCCCCACTTTCACCTGGTCTCCAATTACGGCATACGCACCGACCTGAACTGATGGATGCAGCTCGGCTTTGGGATGCACAACAGCAGTGGGATGAATTAGAGTAGCCAAGTCAATTAAGAGGTGGGTAGGTGAGCGTTCGAAAAATTAAGAAACGACTGCCAGGAGCGCGAAATTCGTGGATAGTTAAAGCGGTGAACAACAAGGATACAGAGGACAAAGGAGTGAATCCCCCGTTTCCCATCCCAACATTCTCAGCATACGGTGGGACGGGGACGAAGATGGATAATTTGCAGACTATTCATCGACAAGGGAGAACATTAGCTTGCCCTGGGCAGCCAATTGCCCTTCCACTTCGGCACGCCCCTGCATCCACCCAAACTTACGGTGCTTGATGCGCAACAGTTCGACGGTCATCACTAATTGATCTCCCGGCACCACGGGGCGGCGGAAGCGGACATCGTCAATGCCCGCGAACATGAACAGCCCTACGGGGATGTCGGGTAGTTGGGTGAGCACAACGCCGCCAACCTGTGCCATTGCCTCGATGATTAACACCCCCGGCATGATGGGACGACCTGGAAAATGCCCCTGGAAGTGAGGTTCATTGAAGGTGACATTTTTTATGCCCACAGCCCGCTTTTCGGGCACAAAATCAATGATGCGATCGACTAAGGAGAAGGGATAGCGGTGGGGCAGAAGCTTTTGAATTTCTTCGACTGAAAAAATGCAGGGCTGTGCCGTATGGCTCTTTGCAGACGGCTCTGCCGCCTCTGGGGTGGGAGAGTTGTCGGAGGAAATATCAGTGTGAAGATCAGTCAAGATGGACATAGGTTGAGGGACTCAAACGAGTAAAACAAACAAATTTTTGGAAAAAGAATAGCCGATGAATGGAACCCTTCGGACGCAGGTAAACGCCTCTCGCGAAACGTCCGAAACCTTACTGAATCAGGCGATGAGCTAGACGGGTATGGAGATGGTGACTGGCTTTGTAAGCAACGTAATGGGCAATGGGCAAGCAGTTGACCAAACTCAAGTCTCCTACTAAGTCTAAAAGTTTATGGCGCACTGGCTCATTTGAAAATCGCAGGGGCGGATTCAGCCATCCCTCTGTGCCGCACACAAGGGCATTGTCGAGGCTGCCGCCTTTGATCAACCCCTGGGAGCGCAGGTAGTCGATTTGATGCGCCAAGCCAAAGGTGCGGGCAGGGGCGATCGCCTGCTCAAAAGGCTCCTCCTGGGGCGACCAACTGAGCCATTGTTTGCCGATCGCCGCTAGCTCAAAGTCAATGCCATAGGTAAAGCGCAATTCTGACGACGGAATGGCACTAACAAAGGCATCTTCCTGGTACAGGGTGATGGGCTGTTCCAGCACAGGGGCAGCGGGCTTGGGCACAGGCTGGGACTGAATGCCTGCCTGGGCGATCGCCTCCACCCAGGGCAACGCCGACCCATCGAGGATGGGCAACTCTCCCCCATTGACCTCAATTCGGGCATTGTCGATGCCCAGCCCCGCCAGCCCCGCCAGCAAATGCTCCACGGTGCGCATGGTGGTTGAGAGGGTTTCCGTTTCTACTGCCAGTTCGGTTGAGAGGGTGGTCTGCCCCACCTGATGGATGGTAGCGGGAATGACGGGCGTGCCCGGCAAATCGACCCGCACGAAGACCCGTCCAGTGTTGGCTGCTGCTGGCAAAACCCGCACCTGCACTAACTTTCCCGAATGTAATCCCACCCCTACCTGCTCAAAGGGCTGTTGTAGGGTTTGTTGCGATCGCACCGCACCTTCCCCCGTTTTCCCTGCAGGAGAAGACGACTGAGCGGTCTGGGTCAGGAGGGAAGAGGTAGAGTTCATCATGGTTTGGGCGATCGCTCCACTTAACTACAAGGTTTGGGGCAAGTTGGGCATCACACAGGAAAACGTCTCAGATAGAGGCATGGGGCAGGTTTTGGGAAAACGGCATCGCTAGAAGCGTTCGCCAATCCCAAAGTGCAAGCGCCCGTCGCCTTCATCATTGAACCCATAATCAATGCGCACAGCACCAATTGGCGACTGTACCCGCAGACCCAGACCATAGCCAAAGCCACTTCCGGGCTTATCCCGAATAACAGCCGGCTCACCGGGCACATCGCTCCCGGTTCCCAGGTCGGTTCCAAAGTCTACAAACAACACACCACCCAGAATGGAGAACAGCGGGAAGCGGTATTCTGCCGAACCCAGGACGAAAGCACGACCACTGCCCACATCCCCAGCGTCATAGCCCCGCACGGAGTCGGTTCCTCCCAGGGAGAAGGCTTCGTAGGGAGGCAGGTCGCCCAACACGACCCCACCTTGCAGGTTCAACGCAAGGGTTTCGGGACCTTCACTAAAGTCGGTGAAATCGATCGGGATGAAGTAGCTGTAGCTGGCTCGCAAACGATTCAGCAGAATGCTGCCGTTGCCAACGGGGACAGACTGTTCGGAGCTGAGGCGCAGGAAGGACCCACTGGTCGGCGTTACCGGACTGTTGCGCTGGTCATTGGTTGCAGATACCTGTAGCAGGAGCAGGTCATCGGTGCCATCACCACTGAAACTCAGGTCGTTGCCAAATTCGTCTTCGGGAGACAGGTCGCCATCGCCATCTTCCAGACGGATGTTCTGGTAGCGGAAACCGAGACTACCCGACCATTCATCGCTCAGGGGGCGACCAAATGCCACGCCTCCACCCAGACGACGAACCCGAGGGCGATCGCCATTCGGCAAAAAGACTTCATCCTCTCCCCCCGTAAACACCAGCGGGATGGAAAGTCGGCTAAACGCATTCACGGTGTAAGAGGTACGAACCGGAGCCGTGGCAATCCAGGGATCCGTAAAGCTGACATCAAACAGCAAATCCCGTTCTCCAACCTGCACTTCAGCCGAGAGTTGCTGGTTGTTCCCGCCCAGGTTGCGTTCCTGGTAGCTGACTGTACCAAACAAACCACTGGCAGAGCTAATCCCCAAGCCAGCGGCGATCGAGCCTGTTTGCCCCTCATCCACAACCACCGTCACAACCACCTTATTGGGATCATCGCCGGGGCTGAGCGCAATCTGCAAATCATCAAAAATCCCCAGCCCAAATGCTCGCCGCAAATCCGCTTCAATTTGCTGCTGGTTGAAAATATCGCCCGGCTCGGTGTCAAACTCACGGGTGATGATAAAGTCTCGCGTTCTGCCCTCGATGGGTTCGCCCTCTTCGTCAAAAGGCTCTCCATCGTCGCCCACAAACTGGACTTCGATATTCTCGATTTCCCCTTCTGCGACGGTAATCTGCACGGTGCCGTCTGCCTGCACTTCGGGAATATCGACCACCTGAGCCAGCACATAACCATTTTCCTGATACCACTCGTTCAGGTCTTCAATGTCATCCTGCAACTGGTTCAGGTTCAAGATTTCGCCGTATTGATCACCGAAGATCTCATTAACCACTTCCGGTGGCACAACTTCACTGTCCTCCTGCGCCACATTTTGCAGCGCCACATTTTGCAGGACAGGGTTGGGTTCGACCAGGAAGGTGATGCGCACCCCCAGCGGCGTGTCTTCGGGAATCGCCTGCGCTTCAGCAAAGAACCCCGTCGCAAAGATAGCGTTCACATCCCGCTGCAACTGGGTGCGGCTTGTCGTTTGCCCCGGACGGGTCGTGATGGCGCGAAATACCTGACCTTCCAGTTCTGGCGGCGCACCGCTAATGTCTACCTCTGCGACCAACACACGGGGATCGGCAGGAGGTTGCTCTTCGGCTTCTTCGGCTTCCTCAGACGGCAAATCGTCGGGGGTCAGGAAGGTCGGTTCTTCGGGAACCTCCTGTGCCAGGGGTAATGGGGGAACCGATGAGGGCGCGTTGAGGGATTGCCCCAACAGCGATCGCACTTTCTCCGCATCGGATACCGCATCAGACGCTGCATCGGACGCCGCCACCCCTGGAGATGCCGATCGCCCACGCACCTCGGCTACCGCCACATTAACCACCTCGGTGGCATTAAAGGCGGGAACCTGAGCGGGGGAAGGGGCGATCGCCGCTTCTTCGCTTAATGCCGCTTCTTCGCTTAATAAAGTGCGGATTTTTTCCGCATCAGCCATCTGCGAAGGCTCTGGGGAAGCAACTGCCATCGTCGGCTCAGTTGCTTCCGGATTTTGGGAAAGGGGAGACGGAGTAGAGGTTACTCCCGCTTCTACCTCGACCTCAGGCTCCGTCTCCGCCCGAGCGGAGGTAGCCATCCCTAGCGATGCCAACAGGGTCAGAACAGCCAATAGAACTGGCGACAACCAAATTTTTTTCACGTTCACGTTCACGTTATATATCCTTCCAAACCGGATTTCCACGCGGGATCGTTCAGTTTATCTGAGCTGCCGCTCCCGGCAATCCCATCGGATCCAAAGGGGAACCGACCAAAGAAAACCGCAGCAATTGTACAGCATCCACTGCCCGGTCTTAGCCCACCTGTGCCAAAACCCGATCCAGCACTTTCTGGTACGCAGCTTCGACATTACCCAAATCATGACGAAAGCGATCCTTATCCATGACTCGCTTTTCGGCATCAGGTTCCGATTGATCCCACAACCGACAGGTATCCGGGCTAATTTCATCTGCCAGTATAATTTTCTGCTGCGCATCCAGCCCAAATTCCAGCTTGAAATCCACCAACGTGATACCACATTGCTGGAAGAAATCGGTTAGTTCTGTATTCACCGCCAGCGCCAATCGTCTTAATTCCTCCACCTGCTCGGTGGTCGCCAGGTTCATCACCCGCAACCGATCCATCGTCAGCAATGGGTCGCCCAGGTCATCATTCTTGTAGTAAAACTCCACCAGCGGCGGCGACAGGGGGGTGCCCACGGCAATTCCGGTCTGGCGGCACAGGCTGCCAGCAGCTACATTCCGCACCACCACCTCCAGCGGAATGATCTTCACCGCTTTGACCCGCATCTGGTTTTCTTCAGGTACGTCGATGAAATGGGTAGGAATGCCTTTTTGCTCTAACCGCTGAAAGAGATGGCTAGACATCTGGCAGTTGATAGTGCCTTTACCCGCGATCGTGCCGCGCTTTTGAGCATTGAAGGCGGTGGCATCATCTTTAAACACCGTCAGCAACACGTTGGGGTCATCCGTGGCATAAAGGATCTTGGCTTTGCCTTCGTAGAGCTTTTGTTGAGTAGACATGGGAGGGGGTCAGTTTTGAATTTTGAATTTTGAGTTTTGGATTTTAGATTTTGGACTGTAACTGATGGTGGGTGCAACGTTCAGTCCAAGCTTTGCTGGGGTTACTGTTCAAAGGCGTGGGGAATGTGTTGGTGGAGGTGGAGGCGATCGCCCTCCTGTCGCACCAGCACGACATCAAAGCGGCAGGGCAACTCTGCCAGAGCAGGAAATTCTGCCAGAAATAGCTCCGCCGCCTGCCATAACCGCGCCTGCTTGGTTGGGGTAATGGCGTGCAAGCCGTTGGCATCCCAACTTCCTCGGCTGCGGGCTTTGACTTCCACAAACACCAGGGAGCGCGGATGTGGGGGATGGGGAGGGGCGATCGCCACCCAATCTAGCTCGCCCCAGCGGCAGTGCCAGCGGTGGTGCAGCAACTCCCAGCCCGCTGCCGCCAGCCACTTGCCGACCTGTTGCTCGGCACGGGTTCCCAGGTTGGGCTTGGGGGAGGATGGCATGGGTGGGTGGATAGGTGAGAGGTTAGGTGGATAAATGGGGAGCGTTGCTCGGTAGGATATTTGTAATGGGATATGAAGCGATGTCGAAAGTTTTCTGTGGCTCTAGTTTTCTATGGCTCTAAACGTATGTCGCTAGGTATGTCGCTAAAAATTTCGCTTTTCCCTCAAACTAACCTTACCCCAAAGCACCTATGCTGTTTCGACACCTTTTTTCCTCTACACCTTCGTCGTCGTTGGCGAACCCCTGGTTGCGAGTGATACAGTTTCGGCAGTGGAGCCTGTTCTGGCGTATCGCCGTGGGCATGGTGCTGGTGGTATGCATGGTGGCGCTGCCCATCAGCGATGCTGGGGCACTTTCTTACAACAAGGAAGATTTGATTGATGCCGACTTTTCGGGCAGAGATTTGACAGATTCTAGCTTTACGAAGGCAATCTTGCGACGCACGAACTTTAGCGGGGCGAACCTGAGCGGGGTCAGCTTCTTTGGGGCAAACCTGGAAGATGCCAACCTGGAAGGAGCCAACCTGAGCTTTGCCACCCTCGACAGTGCGCGGCTGGTGGATGCGAACCTGACCAATGCCGTGCTGGAAGGGGCGTTTGCCTTCAATGCCAAGTTCGACCGCGCAACCATCGCCGGGGCAGACTTCACCGATGTGCTGATGCGCAACGACCAGCAGGAAATGCTATGTGCGATCGCCGACGGCACGAATCCCACCACCGGACGCAACACCCGCGACACTCTAGATTGTTACTAAGGATCACGTACGAAATAAAACCCGGAATTTTTGATGAGAAGCGCGGCAATGCCGCGCTTCTCATCGAAAATTCCGGGTTTTATTTTATTTTCGATCCAAAGGAACGCGAATCAAATAAACAATACCTTCGCCAATTTTCAAAAACCCTTGATTTAGCGCGCGCTAAATCAAGGGTTTTTAAAAATTGGCGAAGGTATTGACATCAAAAATGTAATTTTTACTCTTTGGGGTGCCAGGGACAGCAAGCAACGTGTGCTATCCCTGGCATGAGCGATTGGTACCAGATCGGCTCAATCTATCAGATCGGCTCAATCTATCAGATCGGCTCAATCATTGTCGGCGTGGTGAAATTCATACCGATAGAAAAGCTGGCTAAGCTTTTTGAGTAGATACCCACTTCCCGCAAACAGCAGAGCAGTGATGATCAATGCCAGGGCATTCACAGGTGGTAGCTGCCACACACCTGGCTCAGACGCCGAGGCGTAGAACCGGGCATCCAGCAAAATCGCCAAAAACAGACACACACCTGCTCCCAGCCAGGCTACCAGCGAGAGCCGATTGATCCGCTTCAGCGCAGTTTGGCAGACATGGCAATGCTGGGTATGGGTTTCCCACACGTCATAAAGAGAGGGTTGATTGTTTGCGGTTCCCGTTTCTCGATAGCCTTCTGCCCAGGGAATTTCTCCTCCTGCTCGCTTCTCTAGCCATTGGCGAAACGCGACTACCATCTTGTCCTGCGGATTGGGGGTGTAGACCTTCTCTAGCCATCGCCCCCGTCGGCTAGCCAGCCGCTTTTCCTGGTAGTGCAGGAAAACCATGTCCTGATGCAGGAACAGCGACGCCAGAATATGCCCCAACCAGGTCGGCATGGGCAACGCAAAGAAAGCCAGTCCTGGAGGCGTTTTGCCCGCTTCATTTTTGACGAAGACCTGGCGACCGATATGGCGACACCATCCCGGACGGGTCGGCGTGGCATACAGCACCAGAATCAGCTTGCCGCCCTCCACAAAGCTCGTCTCAATCCGCATCAGGCAAGGCGGCTGGAAATCGTGGGTCGCTTCCTTCACCACTGGATTGGTGGGCGTAATTCCAAAGGCGAATCCTTCCTGGGTAGTGAGGTCACGTACCTTTGGCATGTCGTAATATCGGGCATCCTCGTAGCGATTTCCCACCAAGCCATGATGGGCAACGGGCACATGGGCGGGGTCAGCCACATTTTCCATGAAGAAATCCCACCCGTAGGGTAAGTCTCGGATGTTCCAAAAAGCCTTGCCCACCTTCCCGGAGGTATCGTCTAGTTCGGGGATGAGCCGGGGAGGGCGTTGCTGGCTTTCGCGTTCTGCCTGCGCACCCGATTCGAGCCATACCCAGATCAGCCCCTGGCGCTCCTGGGTGGGATAAGCCGTGGCACAAGCCTTGGGATTGGCACAATGCTTTGCTTCGGTTGCCGCATCTTGGGACTGGGGAATGCGAACGCACTGTCCCTGGCTGTCGAAACGCCAGGCATGGTAGGCGCACAACAGCGTTCCATCTGACTCCACCCGCCCTTCCGAGAGCGGCGCAAGCCGATGGGGGCAGATATCCTCGAAGCAGCGCCAGGTTTGTGAGCCATCCCGCCACAGCACCAGATCCATGCCCAATACCTGGATGGCATGGGGGCGTTCTGCGTCCAAAAACTCCGCTACCGCGACGGGATACCACTGCTTTGTCCAGACAAAGGATTCAGACGATTCGGCAACTTTGGGGTTGGGAGAGGGGTTGCTTTCCTGGGCCAGGGATTCTGAAATCACGGTGTTTTATAGAAAGAGAAGGGTTTTGCTATGACTATACCGAAATGGAAAAATTTATTGTGGAGGGGGCAGTGCGTTGGTGCGTTAGTGCGTTGGGGCGTTGGGATGTTGGGGCGTTGGGGCGTTGGAGTTTGGGTGGGAGGGAATGATGTAAATCTGCGCTTTTGGTTGGGCGATCGCATTTGCGTGGGGTTGCCGGGGCGGGTTTGATTGGAGCATGGGAATAGGTAGGAAAGGATGACGCGAAACCCGCCCGTACAGGTATGAGGTTTATGGCGTGGCTTCGCCGAGCCATTGGGTGACGGCTTCGGCGAGGGATTCCGCAAGGGCGGCTTGCTCCTCGGGGTCAACGATCCACTCGAATTCGGTGGGGTTGATCATAAAGCCGAGTTCGAGCAGGACGGAGGGAGCGACGTTGGGGCGGGTGAGGGCGAGGTTGTTCCAGAAGACGCCGTAGGAGGGGCGATCGCGCGCTTCTACCAGGTAGTTGTGGAGGAAGACGGCGAGGCTATGCGCCTGGGCGTGATACCAGAACATGCCGATACCTGCGGTGTTTTCGGCATCGCCGTTGTCGGGGAGGGCGTTGTAGTGGACGCTGAGGGCGAGGGTGGGTTCGAGGTTTTGGATCATGTCGGCGCGATCGTTAGGCCACAGGTCGATGTCGTCGTCGCGGGTCATGATGACGGTGGCTCCCCGCTCCTCCAGGCGATCGCGCAACAACCGACTCACCACTAAGTTCACATCCTTCTCGGGAACACCGTTGGGTCCCCGTGCCCCCAGGTCTTCGGGACCACCATGCCCCGGATCGACCAGGATGGTGATTCCTTCGAGGGGGCGATCGCTCTCCAGATCCACTTGGGGTGGGTGACGCAGTGACAACACTAACGTTGTACCCTCGTAGCGCAGCTTGTAACCCCACTGCTGATCTGACTTGAGGGCAAAGCGGTACTCTACGCGACCGGGGGCGGGTTGCGTCCAGTCGAGCCGCTGAATCACCGGGTCGTCGCTGAGGTAGATGGTGTCGGTTTGGGCAGTGGCGTTGTGCAGGGTGAGGGTGAAGCGATCGCCCTCCTGCAACACCGACACAGGCACCGGAGCCTGGAGCGGAAAACGCACCTCCGTCCAGCCATCGACGACCTGGGAGGTGACACTGCGAATCAGAGTGTGGGGCGGCACAGACCCCGCCACCCCCTGCACATCCGTATCGCGAATCCATGCGCCATAATCCAGTCGATACCAGTTCGCCTCCCGTCCAGTGACAGCGGCGCGGGTTCCGGTTGGCAGCGGCGTCAGGCGCGAGTAGCTGGTACTGGGACCCGTCCGAGCCGTGCCCGAAGCCGCCGTCACTTCCACAATCTGCGGCTGTTGGGGCGAGAGAATGGAAATGTTGCCTGTCCCCGATTGGCGCACGGTTTCGTTACCCCGTTGCAGCACAAATTCGGGTGCGCCCAGTTCCACGGAGCGATCGCCAACTGCCTCAACCGGGAGAAATTGACGGGCGATCGCACAGCCCTCATAGCGTTGCGCCTCGCTGACAGGAATGGGCTGGTTCTGGTTCGTCAGCACAGCATAGTTGGGCGGCAACTCGACGCCACTGGGCTGTGGGAGCAGTGGTAAAGTGCGATCGCTCAGCACCACCGACACCTCTGCATTTTGGGGGGCGATCGCGCCAAAGCACAGCAAATCATCCGGCAAGCGGGCAACATCCTCAGCGGGCGTCAACGTTTCCTCCGCAAAGGCAAACCCCTGCGGCAGCGGCGGCAGCGACGATACCCGCGTCACCACCAACTCCAGGGTTTCTTCCCCCTGCTGCAAAACAAAACGGTTTTCCCCCATCTGCAACGGAAAACTGGGGGCAAAATGTCCGGCGGGACTGCGGTTCTCCAACGCTTCTCCGTTCACGGTGACGGGTGCATCCGATGCCGCCGTTCCAATTAAGAAGATCTGCTCTGCCGTCGTTTCGTGGTTCTCCGGCGGATACACCACCTGCAACGGCGATTCGGCACGGGCAACAGCCGTCATTCCCACCGTCATACTTGCCGTAACCGTCATACTTGCTGTAACAGAGAGAGCGATCGCCCCCATCCATCCATTGCTAAAACCCCACCCATCCATCACAATCCTTCCTCCCCTGCCAGTCTGCGAAACCGGGCATGTCCCCCCATTCTCAGGTTGACGCCCATCCCCGTGTTATACCACCTCACAACGAAGACGGCGATCACCCACATGTAGGGGCGGGTTTCGCGTTAACCTTACCCACCCACCTACCATCTCCCATCCCAACCCGCCCCGGCACCCACCCACCATCTCCCATCCCAACCCGCCCCCGGCAACCATCCCCCCGCAGGGCCAAGTTTCGCCCCATCCCAACGCTCCAACGCCCCAACACCCTAACGCGGCGAAACTCCCGGCGACCGAAGCCGATCGCGCTGCACCTCCGTCAACCCAGGAAACGCATCAGCCTCATAATTGTGGCGTAACCATGCGGATGGGCGCGGCGAATACTTGTAGAAGAGAGTGCGACGCTCCCGATTTTGCGTCCAGGGCATCGTTCCGTGGGTCAAAGCTTCCGTAAACAGAATCGCCGTACCTGCTTTTCCGGGAACCGCCTGCACACAGTTGGGGTGTGAGTGGGTCATATCTTCCCACTCGCGCGGCAGAGGAAAGTTGCTCTTGTGGCTTCCGGGAATGCAACCAAAGCCGCCCTCACCAGGGTGTACATCCGTTAAAAAATACGCCACGGCTGTCAGCCCGTTATACATCTGCCCATTTTGGAAATGGTAGTACTGGCAGGGATCAAAGGGTGTGCCGCCGCCATGCAGATAGCTGCCGATGGGTCCTGTGCCCTGGCGGATGATGTGCAGATAGTCGTGGTCGAGCCGATAACCCCTGCCCAGCAACGTTTGTAGATGGGGGGCGATCGCCTCTGGGTCAATCAAATCTTGAAACGGTTTGCCCCAGGACAGCAATCCATTGAATCGCAGCCAGGGCTTGTCTTTCGGTAGATCAAGGGCTGCAACTTGCTGGTCAATCGCCCCATTAATCGCTGCCAGTTGCGCAGCCGTCAGGGCATTTTCAATCACCAAAAATCCTTGCAAATCAAACAAGTAGCATTGCTGTTCGTTCATAGGTGTCGTGAGAGAGGTTTAAGGGAGGGCGATCGCGAATGGCGGAGAAAACTCCGTTCTCTTACCGTTGTCTAATGAACCACACCCAGGATCTACAGGGTGTTTCAGAAATATTACGAGGCTCCATCCGGGAATATGGGTCATTTCTTAATGTATTTCGGGCGACAGTTCACAGGAACTTAGCGATCGCGTTCCGGCAAAGCTAGCAACCGCCTCGAAAAGTGGAGTAACAAGCTTTAGTACGGAACTGTTATGACTCAATCCTCTTTACCCACTCCTCATTTGGCTAAAACACATCTGGTAAAAAAAGCTGAATTGCAAAAGCCTGCCCTGATCAATACAAACTCCCAACCCGTTTTGGGATACAAACTGAGTGCTGAAAGCTTATTGGAACAGCACGCTAGAGGACGCAAAACTTTCACCCGGCTGGTCGCAAGTAAGGGGAAGTTTGTCGTTCAAGCTCCTAACCTGCCAGGCTGCAACCTGAGCAAAGCCAACCTCTGGGACATCGGACTGGCAAAGGCTTGCCTGAAGAAAGCCAACCTCAGTGAAGCAAACTTGACACGGGCAGACCTGAGCGGCGCAGATTTATCGGAGGCGAATCTGTGGAAGGTCAATCTTAACAGAGCAAATTTGGCAGGGACAAACTTCACCGGCGCATTCCTCGGTGGCGCAAACTTGCAGGGCGCACAACTTGCCTGCGCGAACCTCAGCCGTGCCGACTTGCGAGGAGCAGACCTGACGGATGCAGACCTGCGTGGCGCAATTCTGGATCAGACCATCATGCCCGATGGCTCTCTACACCAATAGCCATGCCAGGGTGGGAATTAGACATCAAATAAACATGGATTAACGAAAAAAAGCAGGGATGGGGATTACCCTCCCTGCTTCTTTTTCTATGGGAAAATCATCATGTTTGGGTCATTTTTGGGAAGGGCGATCGCCCCCTTCACCAAATATGCTTTCATATCGCCCATCATGTTCGCTATTTTTCTAAAACCCTTGATTTTGCGTACGCTCCGCGCAGAATCAAGGGTTTTAGAAAAATGGCAAAAGTATTGATCGTCCTTAAAGAATTCTGTAAAAACCATCGCTATTTAGGCTTCTACACCCAAAAATCTGTCATTCCTGTTGTAAGAAGAACGGAACAGTCGCCCCTTTCACGCCAGGAATTATAAATTATTTAATGCGAGCTTACCCACCGCTATGAACCCTGAAGATTATTCAGAGAAAATCTCCAGGGTTCATACCTGAATATGTGGGATAGCAACTTCAAAAGTTGTTATTAGGCAGATCTTGTCCTGCATTTGCTAAGTGCAGGGGTTTAATAAGACCCACCCTATACCCCTTGACAGAAACGTTTACCCTTGTCTAGATTTCGGACATTGAGCCCAGGGGACTGTCCTCGGGAGTTTTGTCTCCAGGAGAGCAGAAAACCCACTTCCCATCACTGCCTTCTTTGTAGCTGTTTCTAACAGAATTCCACGCCGTTTTACGGGCAGCATCTTCATCCAAACCATCGGAGGAAGCGCTATTAAAGGCAGCCATAAAAATTTGCTGCGCACCTTGAGGCAACTTAGACTTAACGTCTTGTGGCAAGGCTTCTAGATTTTCGTAAGGCATAAGGAGTTCCCCCTTAAATTATTTCGGGATCATCACTTACTAGGAATAACGAAACTCACGCAACTTAACATCTATCAGGAGAAGCAACTGAAGCTTAGCTTCATCTATATTTAGACTTTTCCACCAGGGAAATTCATCCAAAAGCAGGCATTCTCACTCTCTCACCTTCACCGAAATATTCATCGAAATATTCATCCTCCACTCAGTTTTGTCCCTAAGGTAATTAGGCTCACTAATGTGATCAATCCGAGCGATCGCCGAAAATAATTTACCCCCTGAAAAGTCTCCAGCCACGCCCATGCATACAATGTTCCAAAGGCAATCAAAATAAAAACTACACGCATCGTTCCATCGGGCAAGAAAAACTGAACGAATAAAGCTGAAGAGCCCATTAAAGCAGGGAAATTCGGCTTCTGAAAAATCGCAATATTGCCATTACTATCTCGAAAGATGAGATCAAATATTGTTGTTTCATTTGCCTCAAGCTTTTCCAGATCATTCTGCAATTGAGTTACCATCTGACTCTTTCAATAGGTCTACCCGTTTACGGTAATGCTGTTCTCAGTAGCTCCGCATATACCAAACGCTAGATTAAACAGTGCTTCTCATCAAAAATTCCGGGTTTTATTTCATACGTGATCCTTACGCGGATTACCCATTCAGATTTCAGATGATTTTGATGAACCTCTTAGGCGATCTCCAGAAAAGACTATCCTCATATTTTGGGGGAGGGCACGGCTAAGCCGCCTCTCCCAAAATATGAGGATAGTCTTTCTCAAAAATCTCCTTATTGTTGGTTTGGCTACTCGTTGCTCAAACGATTTGGTAGGTCTGGATATAGTCCTTGGAATGCCAGGGCTTGGCGCAATTGAAGTCGGCTAGACTCATTTATTTTTAACAAAAATAAGGTGGTTCGCCCGATGGCGGTTAAGCCCTGAATAGCTCCCCCATTCAGATGGAAATGCTCTGACCAGGTTTGGGTGCGTGGGTTAAAGAGGGGGGTAATCTCGCCTGTAAGGGGATCGAGACTGGTGAGATCTGAGCCTTTGTGGCGGTTGCAGGGAAGGCAGGCTAATACGAGGTTTTCTGGGGTAGTTTGTCCGCCGTGTTTGAGGGCTATAACGTGGTCAACTTCGTGGCTGTAGATGGAGAAGGTCTGGTGAATGCGGCAATATTCGCAGGCACCGGATGCCCGTTGGGTGACGAGTTGGCGGAGGGATGCCGAAATATAGTCGGTCATGGGCGGGGCTAATTTCGCGGTGCGGGGTTGAGGGCGGTATAGGCGCGAACCTTCAATAGCCCCATCAAGGTATCTAGTTGCTCGTAAAGGTCTAACTCGGCGGTTTCAGCGAGGGTAAGGGCAGCTTCACGGTTTTTTTGTAGCAACATCTGGAGACGGCTTTGGGATGCTTCGGAGACTTTGAAGCCAATGATTTCCTCTGAGGTGGGTTGACTGATGAGGAGGTCAAGGATGTCTTGATAGATGCTGGAGGAGTTGAGCAAGCTGGGAATAGGAGCATTGTGCTCTGGGGGCTGTTGAATGGGCAGAGCAGTGGCGATGAGCCGGGTAAAAAGGTCGGAAAATTGGCTTTGATAGGGGGCAAGCCGCTGAGCCAGGTCGTCAGGAATATCAATGGTGATTTTCGCCATAGCGCTTTAATGCTTCGAAAGGGATGGTTTGATCATATCCATCCTCACCCAATGGACAGAGCTTAGGATCACGTACAAAACAAAACCCGGAATTTTTGATGAGAAGCGCGGCAGTGCCGCGCTTCTCATCAAAAATTCCGGGTTTTGTTTTATTTTCAATCCTTAGGAGTTTTCTGAGAAAGAATATCCCCATTTTTTGAGAGAGGGCGCGGCTAAGTATTTGTTTAGCGTTTTTCTTTTCTAACGCTGGAGGGAGTAAATCAAGGGGCTGAATTCTTTAGGTTAGGAGAGAAGAGAGCACAGGCGGGACGAATTGAACGGGTGATTGGGCG